>VOFC01005638.1_pt1 | contig 120157 bp, 115 predicted proteins | sample 5384161 | NCBI WGS metagenome assembly VOFC01 (sample SAMN12384722, study PRJNA508395) | human gut metagenome | isolation source: healthy gut B | host: Homo sapiens
CCTCATACGCTGCTCCAACCGGTATTACTTATCCAAAATCAACATAGCGTCGCCATAAGTACCGAAACGGTAATCTTCCTTCAACGCTGTGTGATAAGCCTCCATCACCAGATCATAACCACCGTAGGCAGCTACCAGCATCAGCAAAGTGGAGAGAGGCAGGTGGAAGTTAGTAACCATGCTGTTGGCTACCGAGAAATCATAAGGAGGGAAAATGAACTTATTGGTCCATCCGTCAAATTCTTTCAGATGACCATCCGTACCTACCGCAGTCTCTATCGTGCGCATCACTGTCGTTCCTACCGCACAAATATTCTTTCCTCCACATCAATCTCGCGGAAATTACCCAGTCCGGCATGCATCGTCACAAAAGCAAAGTCTATACCTTTGATTTCCATACGCTTCATCAACTCGCGGCTGAAATGAAGTCCGGCAGTGGGAGCTGTCACAGCCCCTTCGTTCTTGGCAAAGATAGTCTGGAAACGTTCGGCATCTTCCTCTTCTACCGGACGACGGATGAAACTGGGCAGCGGAGCCTCTCCCAACGCATACAATGCTTTCTTGAACTCGTCGTGAGAGCCGTCATACAGGAAACGCAGGGTACGTCCGCGTGAAGTGGTATTGTCAATCACTTCAGCTACCATGGAGTCATCGTCACCGAAATAAAGTTTGTTGCCGATACGGATCTTACGGGCAGGATCTACCAGTACATCCCACAAGCGAAGTTCCTCATTCAGCTCAATCTTACCTGTTGATTTGTGAACAACCATCAGGCGCGACTCATCTCTATACTTAGCCGGATGCAAAGCTATTTTATCCTCCGGCAGTTTAAATTTAAATTGCGACAGTTTCATCTTATCTCTCCTTATTCGTTTATAACTTCTTCAATCTCTTGTTGGTCAAGCCATTCCGGAAAACTTTCCACCGACAAACAGTCTTCCAGTCTCACATCCCCCACCCGGGTACGTATCAGCCCTGTCAAATGAGCACCGCTATTCAAAGCTTCGCCAATATCACGGGCCAATGCACGGATATAAGTGCCCTTGCTGCACACTACCCTGATTTTAATCTCAGGCAGATTACATTCCAGCAACTCTATCTCGTCTATAATCAACGTCTTGGCTTTCAACTCCACATCCTCACCTTTTCGAGCCAAATCGTAAGCGCGTTTACCATCTACCTTACAAGCCGAGAAAACAGGCGGAATCTGTTCTATCCTGCCGATAAAACGCTGCAAGGCTTCCTCTACCAACTCGCGGGTGATATGTTCCGTAGGATAGGTAGCATCTATCTCCTTCTCCAGGTCGAATGAAGGTGTGGTAGCCCCCAACTGCAAGGTGGCAATGTATTCTTTGGTATGATACTGGAACTCTTCGATGCGTTTCGTTGCCTTGCCTGTACAAATAATCATCACCCCGGTAGCCAGCGGGTCTAATGTCCCGGCATGTCCCACTTTTATTTTCTTCACGCCCAGTTTGCGGCAAATATGGTATCTTATCTTGTTCACCACTGCAAATGAGGTCCATTTCAGCGGTTTATCAAAGTATAATACTTCTCCTTCTTTAAAATTCATCCAATTACATCAATGTGCACGCTATCGTAACGGCACCGGCTATCGCGCAATAGATGGCAAAATAAATCAGCTTGCCCTTCTTCACAATATTTATCATCCACTTACAAGCTACACAGCCCGATATGAAAGCTGCCAGAAAACCTACAATCAATGACAATACAGATATATCTGATGTGCCGGCTGCAGCTCCTTTTACAATCTTCATCCCATCCAGCAGTGCCTCACCCAAGATGGGAGGCATCACCATCAGGAAAGAGAACTGTGCCAGCTTCGCCTTGTTGTCGCCCAGCAACAGACCGGTTGCAATGGTGCTGCCCGAACGGGATAATCCGGCATCACGGCACAAGCCTGTGCCAGACCGATGATAAAGGCATCCTTCATGCTGATGTTCTCTTTCAAACGAGGTTTTGCATAATAAGAGAAAGTAAGAAGCAAAGCTGTCAATAACAGCATACAACCTACAATGAGCAAGCCGGAACCGAAAATTTCTTCCACATAATCTTTAAAAAACACACCCACAATGCCGATAGGAATCATGGATACCAGGATATTGATCACATATTTTGTCTCCGCATTCATCTCAAACTTGAACAAGCCACGGAATATCCAGCCTATTTCTTTCCATAATATAACCAAAGTACTGAGTACCGTAGCCACATGCACTGCTATGGTAAAAGTCAGATTATCTTCCCCTTGTATGCCAAACAATGCCGAACCGATAGCCAGATGACCACTACTGCTGACCGGCAAATACTCTGTCAATCCTTGGAGCACACCAAGGATCAATGCCTCAAACCATTCCATTCTTTAAAAATTAAAAATTAAAAAAATCAAGAGTTAACCACTTCTGTCTTGTCCTTTGGCTTGCGGACAATGCCATAAATCATAAATATAAAGCCAAAGAAACATACTGCGGGCGCCACTTTGATGCGACGTACACTAAAAATATCCGGCTCAAAATATCCTTCTGTCGAACTAGGTCCTGTCATCAGCAGAAAACCGACAATAATCACTGCCATACCTATGGCAAGCAATATAAAATTAGTTTTATCAAAGGCGAATTTTTGTCTATCCATATCCTTTTATTATTAAATGTAATACAACGCACTAGCTTTCATGCGCAAGTATTTGTTGATTGATATATATGCACACATAAAGGTAATAACCACACCAAACACAAAAACAGAACCCATTACCATAAGCATGGTCATAGGGGTAATAATCTCAATCAATTCGGGTTCATATCTTACTAACGCATAGGCCATTCCTATCAATGCCGCATCTGCCATGGCAGCGGCCAGTATCCCTATCCATATATTCCGCACCAAAAAGGACGACGGATAAATCCCCAGCTTGCCCCCACCAGTTTCATGGTATGAATCAGAAAACGTTTGGAATAAATGGCCAGACGGATGGTGTTATTAATCAGCGCAAAAGAAATAAGGGTAAGCAGCGCAGCCAGTCCCAATAGCAAAAAACTGATTTTCCGTATATTGCTGTTCACTGCATCCAGTAAATCCTGAGGATAGTTGATTTCCATTACTTTCTTGTTCTGCATAATTTTCTGCTCTATCCAAGAAATGCTGTCCGAATTGGCATAATCGGCATTCAGTTTTATTTCAATAGAAGCTGTAAAAGGATTATATCCCAAGAATTCAGCCGGGTCTGTACCCATCGCTTCGCTCTGCTCTTTCAACGCCTGCTCCTTCGATATATAGGAAGTTTCTTTCACAAAAGGTTCCTCATTCAATTTTTTCTGGAATTTCAAAGCGTCCGCTTCTTTCATATCATCGCTGATGAGTACGGAGAAACTGATGTTCTCGCGTACATACTTGGATAAGTTATTGGCAGACAGCACAAAGAATACCACCATCCCCAACAAGAGCAACACCAGCATTGTACTGATGCTGGAGGTAATGAACTGCATATCGAAAAAGGACCCTGATTTTTTTTCCCATAATCACTTCTTTCTGAATACGTAAATCATTGAACTACTGCGTTCTTTTTTCGCCAGTGAACTGAACCAGGCCAACAGGCCCGTCCACATTCCCTTCAAAAAGGACAAACGGCTGCCTTTATATCTTTCCGTCAACATGGATACATAAAAAGCATCAAAAGGCATCGGATGCTGTTCCGCTAATTTAAAACCATGCTTGACACCGAATTGTTGCATGACGGAAGGTGTAAAATGCCATAAATGACGAGGCACATCGTATGCTGCCCACCATTCCTTATACTTTTCCGCATCATACGAACTGGGATTAGGCACAGCCACTATCAATACTCCCCTCTCTTTCAAAAGTTTGAATAATTTTTCCCACGTTTCATTCAGATGTTCCAGATGCTCCATCACATGCCATAAAGTTATGGCATCAAAAGAATGATCGGCATATCCCGCCAAAGCATCCTCCGTATCTACATCCAATTCAAAATGCTCTTTGGCAAACGAACGCGCCTGCGGACTTTTCTCTATCGCTTTCACCCGCCATCCGCGCTCCTTCATAGCATTACTGAAATATCCGGTACCGGTACCAATGTCTAACAAAGTACCTTTACTCAAACCGGATGTCCGTTTTATCAGCTTGGCTTTGCGTGACAGCATATACTTGCGTACCTCATGGTATACACGGTTCATCAGCCCCTTGCGGGTATCAGTGTGTGAAATATAATCGGGAGTCTCATAATATCGCCCTATCTCGGCTTCCACGGGTGCACCTTGTGTAAAAATAAAGCCACAATCATCGCAGCGAACCAAATTGAATTGTTCACCCGAAGCATAGTGATCCGTACAAGTGATTGCATGTCCCAAATGTTTTCCGCCGCACAACGGACAAGTATTTATTTTGAGTATATCCACTTTTTGCCCTAATTTGCTGCAAAATAACAAATAAATTGAATGAGAAGGACTATCCTTTAAGTACTTTTAAGAGTATAAGTTAATAATTCGTTTTTACTTTTCCTACATTTGTGCAGATAACTTAAAAAGAGACGGAAATGGAAAACAAAAAACTGACCCGTTCCAACAACAGAATGCTAGCCGGAGTATGTGCGGGACTGGCCGATTATTTTGGCTGGGATGTTACGGTAGTGCGCATTATCTATTCATTTGCCACGGTTTTCACAGCCTTTTCGGGCATTATTGTCTATATAATCTTATGGATTGTTATGCCCGAAAAGAAATATCGTGACGGTTACGAAGACCGGATGAATGACAGACTGCATAACCGATAACCGGAGGCATTATGCAATGCCCAGCAGTTCCACCTCAAATATTAATGTAGAGAAAGCAGGAATCGGCCCGCTTGTACGGTTGCCATATCCCATAGTATAAGGAATATAAACCACCCATTTATCTCCTACATGCATACGTTGAAGCGCCAGCTGCCATCCCTCTATGACATCACACAGCCGGAAAGCTTCGGGGCAGTTACGGTCATAGGAATTATCAAACTCTTTTCCGTTTATCAGACTTCCCCGATAATGAACGGTGACAATACTTCGGATTGTAGGTGAAACTGTACCCGTACCTGTCTGCAATACTTTATAAAACATATTACAAGGTAAAGGACAAATACCTTCCTGTGTAGAAAGAACTTGCAAATATTGCAAGTTCTTTTCCTTATATTCTTCTTTTCTCCCCATCAGAACACCTCTTCTCCTTTCAATGTAGCCGAACTGGCTTCAGTAATGCGTACATGGACAAAATCACCGATACGATGATTCCCACGATCAAAGACCACCACCTTGTTTTGCTGTGTACGGCCAAAAAGCTGCTCTCTGGAACGCTTGGAAACACCTTCTACCATCACTTCGAAGGTCTTGCCTACATCACGGGCATTACTTTCGGCAGAAAGACGGTTCTGCAATTCAATGATTTCATTCAGCCGGCGTATCTTAACCTCTTCGGGTACATCATCCGGCAGATGCTTGGAAGCATATGTTCCGGGACGTTCGGAATATTTAAACATAAAGGCGGAATCGTACGCACACTCACGCATCAAGGATAGAGATTCCTGATGATCTTCTTCCGTTTCCGAATGATAGCCGGAGAAAATATCAGTACTCAGACCACAATCGGGAATGATACGGCGAATAGCCGCTACCCTTTCCAAATACCACTCACGGGTATATTTGCGGTTCATCAGCTTCAATATGCGCGAACTGCCGCTCTGTACCGGTAAATGAATATGCTTTGCATACATTAGGCGTTTCCGCAATGACTTGCAAGGTTTCGTCACTCATATCCTTGGGATGCGAAGTAGTAAAACGAACACGCATGTCCGGAACCGCTTCGGCCACTGTGCGGAGCAGCATCGGGAAAGTAATTATTTCACCCTCTTTCTCAAAACGATAAGAATTTACATTCTGTCCCAGCAACGTTACTTCTTTATAACCTTTGTCTGCCAAGTCACGCACCTCATTCAGAATACTTTCCACATCACGGCTGCGCTCACGCCCACGGGTATACGGTACAATACAATAATGACAGAAGTTATTGCAGCCACGCATGATGGATACAAAACCCGAAATATGATTGCCGCAGATACGCGACGGAATTACCTCACGATAGGTTTCTGTAGTAGAAAGCTCCACATTAATGGCTTTTTCTCCCCGCTTCCACCGAAGCGACCAAATCGGGCAAAGTGAGATAGGCATCCGGTCCTACGACAAGATCTACATGATGGTTCTCGATCAAATCATCTTTTACACGTTCTGCCATGCAGCCCAACACACCGACAATCAGATTCCGGCGTTTGTTTTTCTTCATAGAATGGAAAAACTCCAGACGGTTCAGAATCTTTTGTTCTGCATTGTCGCGAATGGAACAGGTATTCATAAATACAGCATCCGCTTCATCCAATGTTTCGCATACATGGTAGCCTGCCATTTGCATAATAGAAGCAATCACTTCACTATCAGCAACATTCATCTGGCATCCGTAAGTTTCAATAAACAATTTCTTGTTTTCGGAATCAGTTGCAGATTTAAAGTCTGCTCCTGTTGTTTTTTCATATTTTCTCTGTTTTATGGTTTCGTAGGCAAAGATACGGAGTTACCGACAAATTAAACGAATAAAAGAGCCGAAAATTGAATATTATAAGAGAATTATGCATTTAACTGTTAAATAATTATAACCAGTGAACAAAAAAAACCGTTAACGTTACCAACGTATTATTATAATTCGCATATTTGCTTCCGAAAAACATTAGATTTTTTTTCATAGTTAAGGTTTAGGTTAAAAAAATAGGGGAAGACAACTGTGAAGTTCTCTTCCTTTTTTTATGCCCTTTTATAGAGTTAGTTATGAAATATTTTTCTAACTTTGAGCATTCATTATATAATAAGGAAAGTATGGATATCATTCAGGTTATCATATTTATAATAATCATTGTTGCAGCCATCGTACAACAAATCTCAAAAGCCGGCAAAGAGAAGAAAACACCTTCTCCAAAGAAAGTGCTTGCAGATATATTTCCTGAAATAGAGCAGGAGAACATAGAGGAGGACCTTCCTGTTTCTTCCGTTCAAACAGTCCGCACACCTCAGACTCCCCGCATGCAGCATCAGCCGATGGTCAAGAAACCAACAGATTCACCCCGGAAAGAGAACAAAAGGGAAGACCGGACTCCTATAAGACTGAGTACTAAAGAAGAGGCACGACGTGCTTTTTATTTATTCAGAGATTTTTAATCGCAAATATTAATAACAACTATACTAATAAGAATAACACATTGAATATCATGGGATTTAATATTATTTCCGCAGCCGAAGCAGCCAGCTATATCAAGCATGGCTACAACATTGGACTCAGCGGCTTTACTCCGGCAGGAACACCGAAGGCCGTAACACCCGAAGTCGCAAAAATAGCAGAAGAAGAACATGCCAAAGGTAACCCTTTTCAAATTAGTATCTTTACCGGTGCTTCTACAGGGGATGCTACAGACGGGATCTTGTCCAGAGTAAAAGCAATCCGTTACCGTGCTCCCTACACAACCAACCCCGATTTTCGTAAAGCCGTGAATAACGGTGAAATAGCATATAACGATATCCATCTGTCACAAATGGCACAGGAGGTACGTTACGGGTTCATGGGTAAAGTAGATGTCGCTATTCTGGAAGCGTGTGAAATCACTCCCGACGGCAAAGTTTATCTGACAGCCGCCGGTGGAATTGCACCGACTATTGCACGTCTGGCAGATAAAGTGATCATCGAATTGAACGCTGCCCACAGTAAAAACGGTATGGGCCTGCACGATGTTTATGAACCGCTTGACCCGCCTTACCGTCGTGAAATTCCTATTTACAAACCCAGCGACCGTATCGGTCTGCCTTATGTACAGGTAGACCCGAAAAAATCATCGGCGTAGTGGAAGTAAACACCCCTGACCAGGCCCGTTCATTTACCGCACCGGATCCTATCACCGACCAGATTGGACAAAATGTTGCCGACTTCCTGGCAGCTGACATGAAACGGGGTATTATTCCTGCAAGCTTCCTGCCATTACAGAGTGGAGTAGGTAACATTGCTAATGCCGTATTGGGTGCTTTGGGACGAGACAAAACAATTCCCGCCTTCGAAATGTATACGGAAGTATTACAAGACGCAGTGGTGGACCTGATTCGCCAAGGACGTGTAAAATTTGGAAGTACCTGTTCATTGACTGTCACCAACGAATGTCTGCAAGGTATTTATGATGATATCGACTTCTTCCGTGACAAACTGGTCATGCGTCCGTCTGAAATCTCAAACAACCCGGAAGTTATCCGTCGTCTTGGTGTTATCTCTATCAATACTGCTATCGAAGCAGACATTTACGGTAATGTAAATTCTACTCACATCAGCGGCACCAAAATGATGAATGGTATTGGTGGCTCAGGTGACTTTACCCGCAATGCCTATATTTCCATCTTTACTTGCCCGTCTGTGGCAAAAAAAAGGAAAAATCAGTGCCATCGTTCCTATGGTTTCTCACGAAGATCACAGTGAACACGATGTCAATATCCTTATTACTGAACAAGGTGTTGCCGACTTACGCGGCAAGAGCCCGGTAGAACGCGCCAAGGCTATCATCGAAAATTGTGCACATCCGGATTATAAGAACATTCTTTGGGATTATGTAAAAATGTCTTCCAAAGGACAAACTCCTCATTGTATTCCGGCTGCATTGGCTATGCATGATACGCTGGCCAAGAAAGGGATATGCGCCTGATAGATTGGGCAGAATATAAATAGTCATTATTTGCTGTATCTCATACGTTTCCGGTCGGTACGATGTATCCGGCCGGAAAGTCTTTTTATATCTATCCCACCTTTTTGTATAAAAAACAATATCTTCCACCTTTTTAATCAAAAAATACACGGACTTTTTTCATAATTATTCTATTTTTGCCGTGTAACTAATCATTTTTACCATTTTACTATGAGAAACAAAATTCTATATTTATTTGCTTCCCTTGTGATGCTAAGCGGCTGTAACAATCAACCGGCTTATAAAGACAGCAGTTTATCTCCCGAAGAACGGGCAGAGGATTTATTGCAACAACTTACTCTAGAAGAAAAAGTTGCCTTAATGATGGACAACTCCAAACCTGTCGAAAGATTAGGCATTAAACCTTATAATTGGTGGAACGAAGCCTTGCACGGAGTGGCACGGAGCGGACTGGCCACCGTCTTTCCTCAGCCTATAGGTATGGCGGCCTCTTTTGAGCCCGATGCCATACATACCATCTATACCGCAGTTTCGGATGAAGCCCGGGCCAAAAATGCCGCATACTCGGCGGCGGGAAGCTACGAACGGTATCAAGGCCTGACCATGAGGACACCCACCGTCAATATTTATCGCGATCCCAGATGGGGAGAGGTATTGAAACGTATGGGGAAGATCCTTATCTGACAAGTGTCATGGGGGTAAATGTGGTAAAAAGGATTGCAATGCATGGATGCTAATCAAAAATACGATAAAATACACGCTTGTGCCAAACACTTTGCCGTCCATTCAGGGCCGGAATGGAATCGTCATGAGTTCAATGCGGAAAATATCAAACCGCGTGACTTGCATGAAACTTATCTTGTACCTTTCGAAGCATTAGTAAAAGAAGCAAAAGTAAAGGAGGTAATGTGTGCCTATAACCGTTTGGAAGGCGATCCGTGTTGCGGAAGTGACCGCCTGCTGATGCAAATTCTCCGTCAAGACTGGGGATATGACGGCATTGTACTTTCAGATTGTGGCGCTATTGACGATTTCTATCGGGAAAAAGGACACAAAACACATCCGGATGCTGAATCGGCCTCTGCCGCCGCAGTATTAAGCGGTACGGATCTGGAATGTGGTTCCAGTTATAAAGCATTGGTAGAAAGCGCTAAAAAAAGGATTAATCAGTGAAAAGGACATTGATGTATCCGTAAAACGATTATTAAAAAGCACGCTTTGAATTGGGGGAAATGGATGATCCTGACAAAGTGGAATGGACTAAAATTCCTTATTCAGTGGTTTGCTCGGCAGAACATGATTCCCTGTCACTAGATATAGCACGCAAATCAATGACGCTGTTACTGAACAAAAATAATATCCTGCCACTGAAACGCGGTGGACAAACCATCGCCGTCATGGGACCTAACGCAAATGATTCTGTGATGCAATGGGGTAATTATAACGGTACTCCCAAACATACGATCACCTTATTGGAAGGTATCCGCTCAGCCATGGGAGAGAACGACAAACTGATCTATGAACAAGGTTGCAGCTGGGTGGAGCGCTCATTAATCAGAAGCGTTTTCAGCCAGTGTACTTCTAAAGAAGGTCCAGGATTCTCCGCCCACTATTGGAACAACAAGGAATATGAAGGAAATGCGGTAGCCACCGCACAACTTACCACACCGTTCCGCCTTTGTACCTCAGGAGCTACCGTATTTGCCCCCGGTGTGAATCTGACCGATTTCTCGGCCATCTATCAAAGTGTGTTCACCCCCCAAGAAACAGGAGAGGTTATTTTCAACTTCTATAGTTGTGGAGCTACACAATTATTGATAAATGGTGAAGAAGTAAAGAAATTCACCAACAAACATGGGGGCAGGGGACAAGCTTACGCCATGCATGCAGAAGCCGGCAAGCCATACGATATAGAAATCCGCTTCCAATACTTTAGTGGAGACGCACAGTTGAATTTCGATCTTGGATTTAAAGAAGAAGTCAACATTAAAAAAACACGGTAGCAAAAGTGAAAGATGCTGATGTAGTTATATTTGCAGGCGGTATATCTCCAAGTTTGGAAGGAGAGGAGATGGGTGTCAATTTACCGGGATTCCGCAAAGGAGACCGTACTGACATCGAACTTCCGGCTGTTCAGCGTGAATTGATAAAAAGCACTCTGTGATGCCGGGGAAAAAGTTATTTTCGTTAATTTTTCCGGATCACCCATTGCCATGGAACCCGAAACCAAATATTGTCAGGCCATTTTACAAGCATGGTATCCGGGACAATCCGGAGGTAAAGCTGCCGCCGAAGTTTTGTTTGGAGATTACAATCCTGCAGGACGACTGCCCGTTACTTTTACCGGAACATAACGCAATTACCTGATTTTGAAGATTATAATATGACAGGACGTACTTACCGTTATTTTAAAGGTGATCCTCTTTTCCCGTTCGGTTATGGTTTGAGTTATACCACTTTTAACTATGATAACATCAAACTGGAGCAAACGATTAAAGTAGGAGAAACTGCCAAAATTATTGTTCCTGTAACCAATACCGGTAATCGTGACGGGGAAGAAGTAGTACAGGTATATCTGAAAAAACAAGAAGATGCGGAAGGACCGGTTAAAACACTGCGTGCTTTCAAACGTGTACAAATTCCTGCAGGAAAAACAGTCAATGTAGAATTAGAGTTAACACCCAAACAATTGGAATGGTGGGACGCGCAGACAAATACCATGCGCACCATAGCCGGAAACTTCGATATAATGGTAGGGGGTAATTCTAAAGATGCTGAATTACAAGTAAAGACGCTGACACTGCAATAATAACTCCGAATAAAATAAATCAAGTCTGCGGCATTTTTGTTTTAAATATAGAATTTGACAAAAATGCCGCACTTGACAAAATAAAAACATCAGAACAACTCAATCTGCTTATCTGCCTTTATTTGTTGCACAAAATAGTTGTCATGACTCACCACCAACAAAGTGCCTTGATAATCCTTCAAAGTTTCGGTCAATATCTCCATACTCAGAATATCAATATTATTAGTAGGTTCATCCACAATAAAAACATCGGGGGCCTGTGCACTCACCATAAGACAACAGAGAGAAAGTTTCATCTTCTCACCTCCACTCAGATAGCTACACTTCTTGTTCCATGTGGAAACAGGAAACAAAAAACGGTTGAGAATCGTTCTCAATTCATTATCATACAATTCACTATTGAATAAGGCAAGTTGTTCTAATACCGACAAATCATTACGAATTATAGAATATTCCTGATCAAGATAAACGTACGTCAGCCCTTCTGCCTGTATCAAAGAACCTTGAGTAGGAGCAAGACTTCCGGTTATCAACCTCAATAAAGTTGTTTTACCACTACCATTACTTCCTTTCAAATGAATACGGTCACCACTTTTTGATGGTAAACTCAAGAGGAGAAGACCACAAAGGATTTTCTCCATACGAATAATTCACACTTGAAGCTACGATAAGTATTTTACCGATATGCAAAGAAGATGAATTGAAATTTACTTTCATCGTCTTCATATCAGGTAAAGCTTTATGCAGTTCTACTGTTTCTCCTGCCAAAAAACGGATCTTATCAGCATGAACATCTCCTAAACGGACAGCACTTTTCTCAGCCTGATCCCTGAATGTATGCATTGCCATCTTTCCGACTCCTTTCTTCACATTTTGTTTTTTACCTCGCACATCATGCTTTTGTTGACGCTCCATTACCTCACGTGCCTGCTTCCGGGCTTTTTGTAATTGCTTTTCATTCTCCTTCAACCGGGTTTGCAGAGCTTCTACAGCCAATTTCTTCTGTTCTTTATAGAAATCGTAATTTCCAGCATAATAAGTGACACCTTTTGCAGTAAGCTCATAGGTAGAAGAAAGTAAATTGAGTAATGTCCGGTCATGGCTGACAACCAGTATCCCTGCCGCAGCAGTAGTTATAAAACGGTACAGCCGGATACGGCTTTCGTCATCCAAATGATTGGTAGGCTCATCCATCAAAATAAAAGCAGGAGAGTATATAGTAATTCCTGCTAGAAAAACTTTTGTTTTCTCACCGCCACTCAACAAATGCATGGGATAGGAAAGAGGTACTCCTACCAACCCCCATTCATTCAAAGCAGCAACCGCTTTCTCTTCTATTTTCCAGTCATCCGCCAAAGCCGTAAAATGCTCTATCGAAGCATCTCCCTGTAAAATGGCATGAAGTGCATATAACTTTCTTTCTATTCCCAATGCCCCGGCTACTGTCAAATGATTAAACTGACCAAAATGCTGTGGAATAGAATAGGGGATATCCGGACATATAATTTGTCCTTCAGAAGGTAATAGCTCTTTAGTTATCAATCGCATCAAGGTAGATTTTCCCGAACCGTTGTTTCCGATGAGGGCTACTTTTTGCCCTTTACTGATAGTAAAACTGACATTACTGAAAAGCACATCTTTATCCGGATGCATGTAAGTAATGGACTGTACATGTATACACATACTCTTTCTAAGAATTTTAAATATGAATACTGAAAAGTTCGTAGTTGGAATAAGAAGACAACTATTGCGCAACAAACGAAATTATTTCGCCTGCTGTCCCAACGTAAAAACAAATAGTTGTATGGAAATGAATGTTTTAAATTCTCATCGGAATATTTTTAAATTTGCGAGGCAAAGATAGCAGGTTTATGGAACATAAAAAAATATTCCCCAATCTAAATGAATAGATTGAGGAATATCAGAATAAAAAATCTATTTATTCAAATGAAGGCAAAGTCACAGAGAAATGAGGATTCGGAGTATGCTGTGTTCTGATAATCTCTTTCATTTGTTTCACAATATCCGGATGTCCGGCAGCGATATCATGGTCTTCATGAATATCTGTGGCAAGATTGTAAAGGAAAGGCGTTCCTTTTTTCACTACCATCTTCCAGTCTCCCATACGTACACCAATCTGATCGGTTTCGTCAAATTCCCAATACAAGAAATCATGCTCTTTCTGTCCTTCCTGTCCTAACAAAGTCGGAGCAAAAGAAATACCATCAAAATAATCCATGTCTTTTTTCTTGTTAGTGTACTTCTTCACATAATTCTTCACACCTGCCAAGTCACAAAATGTAGGCATCAAGTCATAGAAAGCTAACTGATGATCATTAACCGTTCCTTCGGGTACTTTACCCGGCCAACGCACAATGAACGGAATACGAATCCCCCCTTCATAACATTGACGTTTCAATCCACGAAGTTTGCCATCACGACCAAAGAAGGTAGGGTCAGCCTCCCCCTTCTTCATGGGGGCCGTTATCACTGGTAAAAATCACAATGGTATTTTCGTCCAGTCCTTTCTCCTTTAATTTGTTCAAAACTTCTCCTACATAATAATCCAAGCGAGTAATCATGCCGGCAAACTGCGCATGGGTGTGTACCGACGGATTATATCTTGATCCTTCCTGTCCACCCCAAGTTTTATCTTCAAAAAACTTCTTTTGATAACCTGTCAGAATAGAATCTTCGGGCTGCGCCAGCTCTGCATGAGGAAGCGTATAAGTAAAAATACCAAAGAAAGGTTGCTTGCCATCCTGTTTATCCAACCATTTCATTGCTTCTTCATGGATCATATCCGCAGAATATTGCGGACGTTTGAAATAGTCCTTACCAAACATAGGATAGTTGATATTCTCATCCATCACTACACGAACCACTGCCGTATCACCAGCCGATTTACTATACCGGTTCAGGAAATTCGGATAATATAAATGAGCCTGAAACTGACAAATATAACCATAATATTCATCAATACCCCGTTTGTCCGGCGTAGACACAGATCCCTCATAGCCCCCTGCCCATTTACCAAACATACCGGTAGTATAACCGTTATCTTTCATTATTTCAGGTATAATCACATGACCGGGATCGTATGGATGTTGCCCCACCACGGCATATTCCTTATTATTTCCATACATCACAACAGGGGCATCGCGCCAGTACTCTTTGTTCCCACGTACTTCACAATGTCCGGAATGTTGCCCGGTCATAAATGACGCACGTGATGGAGCACTCACCGGACTACCGGCATACGCTTGTGTAAAACGCATACCTTCTTTAGCCATATTATCAATATTCGGTGTACTGATGTAGGACTGACCATAACACCCTAAATCACCATAACCCATATCATCTCACATAATATAAATGATATTCGGTTTAGGAGTTTTCTGAGCATAAGCGCCTAATAGAGGAAATGCTAATCCACTGGTTAAAAAGAAAGAGGTTTCGATTTTTCATATATTCTGTTTTTTACTGAATTTAATAATTACTACTCCTGCTATAAACATCGGCAATTTAGAGAAAATATCCTAGGCTGCAAAGCTATAGAAGAAAAAAAAATATCATTCACCTACTCTCGATAATAAGGATTCAATTTCACAGGAATAGGAGCATGAGTTTCTTGAATCCACTTCATCAGTTTCTGATAAAGTTCTCCTCGCTTTACAGGATTTGAACCTGATAGATCTTGTGATTCTCCCAGATCATTCTTCAAATTAAACAGTTCCATAGACTTATCTTCATAATGATATATCAATTTCCAATCACCTGAACGAATACTGGAATAAGGTTTTGCACGGAAATCTCTTCCCCCGTTTAAATAAGACTCCAAATAAGCCGGAAAATGCCAGAAAAGATCACGTTCCGTCTCATTATTATTTATAAGCGTAAAAATATCTTTTCCATCTAAGTTAGCAGGAATCTTACCCTGTGCCAAAGTAACAAAAGTTGGATAAAAATCAACTCCTGTTATTGGAACAGATGAACGGATGCCTCCTTCTATTTTACCAGTCCACCTTATAATCAACGGCACACGGCTCCCACCTTCATAAGGCATTCCCTTTCCTCCATTTAACGGATAATTGTCTGTCACTGGTTCCGAACCTCCATTATCTGAATAAAAAATGACTATTGTACGATCTGCTATTCCTAATGTCTTAATAACTTGGCATATCCTATCAACACTATCATCTAGTTTTTCAATCATTGCAGCATATATAGGATTCTTATGATATTTACCGGGAGTTTTATTACGATATTTATTTATCAATGAATCAGGTGCTTGCAAAACCGTATGTACGGCATGATGGGACAAATGTAAGAAAAAAAGGACCTTCACTATGAGATTTTATAAAAGAAACAGCTTCTTCAGTCAACCGATCAGTAAGATATTCACCCAATATACCTTCTTCTAATCCCACATGACATTTACTTTTATCAGGCAGACAATAGGGATAAAAATAAGAATAGGGAGCTCCTGCTCTATTCCCGCCCACATTCCATATAAATCCCTGTGACAAGGGTCCTGTACCGTCCTCATCATCCCCCAAATGCCACTTCCCGATATGACCACACTGATAACCCTGTTCTTGCAAAGCCTCGGCCATAGTCACAAAGTCGGCACAGACATCTTCTACATTGGGAATAGCTATATATTTACGTTTGGTACGATCACCACGGTCGGGAGGACTAACTGTATATACTCCATGGCGTGGCGTGTACATTCCTGTCATCATACAAGCACGGCTAGGTGCTGAATTGGCGGCTGCAGCGTAAGCATTGTCAAACAATATTCCTTCTGTAGCAAGACGGTCTATATTAGGAGTTTCATAATAATCACTGCCCATTACACCCAAATCCGTCCAACCTAAATCATCAGCCAAAATAAACACGATATTAGGTTTTTCTTTTGTAACTATATCGATAGAAAAGCTCTGTTGTATTCCTACGGTACACAACACTACAGTAGTCAATCCTATTTTCTGAAATCTCATTTTATTTCGATTTTTCTAAGTTTAAAAACCAAACAAGACCGTCTCCATACGTTATTCCGCATTTGAGACAGCCTCATTCGTATCACACTATAAATTACCAACCAGGATTCTGTTCCAGTTCTGGGTTCAATAATATTTCGGTAGTCGGTACTTGATACAAATAATATTTATCTAACCAACCTTTACCTTCTTTTTAGAGGATCATTGAAAAGATACAAATTACCTTCCGTCAATGAACCGTCAGTTCCATCATAATAACCAGTTTCAGGATTATATAAAGTCATATTATTTTTCATTGCCTCTTCTTTACTCATCCAAAGACCAGTTGCAGGTTTATTGAGGAACCACGGAGCCATACGCCAGCGACGGATATCATAAATACCAAATCCCTCACCCATCAATTCTATAATACGTTCGCGACGAATTTCCCATAAGACAGGATCAACCAAAATACCACTTTCATTACCTTTAGGATAGTATTTTCCACGGTTAGGATCAAAACTATCATTAATGTCAGCAACCACCATTTTGACTACACCGGCACGATCACGCAACTTATTGATTGTTTTGTCTGCAACCCCTTGGTCAAATACTCCCAATTCAAATTTGGCTTCAGCTTCATTCAACAGGACTTCTTCAATTTTGAAAATAGGTTTATCAGCTGTATTCAAATTACCATTATTAAAGCTGGTTTCCCAGTTATCCCAATTCTTCCATACATAGTAGCCTGAACGGCAAGTCACAAATGCTCCAGTACCTAATCTTGGTATTTCAGGTACAAGTGATGCACTCCAGTTCTGCCCAGGCAAACGTTTCATACCAACACCCGGGTTACTGCAACTTTCATTTGCTCCCATAATATCAATATATTCACGGTCTGCCGGATTGTCTGTATACGACCAGGTAGGATAGTCGCCTTTTCCAGATTTTACTTTATAAGGAGGTATAACCGTGTGATACAAACGCGGGTCACGGTCACGAAATACCGCATACATGTCCTTATTTCCATGGTAGCCCGATCCGTCAGCCAAAATCGGCTTGCCATTCTTCATCAAATAAAGATCTACCGTATTCTGGTTCATCTCCACATAGTGTGAAGAAGTATGTTCAATATAACTCATGCCCATAGGATTTATATCCTTCACATAAGATTTATAGAGAATGATACCTGGAACTTGTCCCAAATCCTCTGTTGTCCACATTTCACCATATCCGGCACCGGGTTGACCGTCTGTTCCTGTGTAAAGAGTAGGATAAGCGGCCATTAATAACTCGGATGCGCGTACACACTCTTGCAGATATTTTTCAGCATCACCCAATTCATGATATTTCCTCCATGTACCTTCACGTAATCCGAAACGCGAAATAACGGCACGTACACAATCTTGGTTAATCGTATTGTCCCCATCCTGTGATGTGAAATTTCCAATATTCTGTTCCGCCCATTGCAGACGTTCCAATACCTTGTCGGCTACGGTTTTTCTATCCACACGAGGTCCATAAGCTTCGGGAGAATCTTCCTGCAATACCTGGTCCACCCAAGGCACATCGCCAAAACGATCTATCAATTCCATATACAAAAAAAAGAATGAAAAAAATATCCTACTGCACGCCAATGGTCTTTCTGAGCCTCTGTCATACTAGAATTATCAATGTGTGAAAGCATGATATTAACACGGCGGATAAATGATTTAAAATCCCAGCCATTACCGGATGCTACACTGGCAACTGTCTGATAAGCAAATTCATTGTAGCCACTTTCATATTTTTGCTGAAAGTATCCTGCTGCCATATCGCCCTTATACTGTCCGTCTTGTCCGAATCCTTGTAAGGAAGTGCGAATAGTATTATTTGTAAACATCTCATAACAAGGCCACATAAAAGCCTTGAAGTTATCGTAGGAATTGAATGCATTATTCTCCGTCAAGTCTGTAACAGGAGTCTTTTCCAAGAAACTATCATTACAACTAGAGAGGCTGATTCCTGCGAGAATTGCTAAACTTATAAATAATCTTTTCATATACTCGTACTAATTTAAGGTTTATAATGTAAGATTAAGCCCAAAGGATACTGTGCGGAATGCGGGATAATCCCATTTCAGCGTTTCCGGGTCGATACCCTTTTGGCAATGATGAGAGCGTTGCCAGATTTTCTACACTGACAAAAGCACGTAACTGCGACAAAGATATTTTGGTAATCCATGCTTTGGGGAATGTATATGACAAAGTAACATTCTTGATACGCAGATAAGAAGCATCGGACAAGTACTTGTCTGACTGGCGGTAATTAGAGCCTTGGTTACCATAGTTGCCATAAATACGTGGGAACTCAGCATTAGGATTAACTGCTGTGTAATCACCATTGGCAGCATCTACCGGTTGCCAGTAATCACCCAAACCTTCATATAAAGGAATAAACTTATAATCTGAATACATCGGGAAAGTCAATGTATTGGCAATCCATTTATCGCGTTTACCGGTTCCTTGCAAAAGGCACTCAAATCAAAACCTTTATAGTTTAATCCTAGATTAATACCATAAAGATAACGAGGAGTTTCATTACCAATCACTTTACGGTCGCCCGGATTATTCAACGTATTGTTGCCGCTGGAAATCATATTTGTCCCTCTTTCATCATCCATTAAGTTCTTAAACTTCACATCTCCCGGACGAGGATTATAGCCATCTATGCTTGGAACGCCATCCTTTAATTTCCATGAAGAAGTATCGACAAAATCGTCTACGGTATAATAACCATCTGTTTCATATCCCCAGATTTCACCTAATTCCTTACCTTTATAAAACTCCCCAAAATGTATATGTTCCACCCGTCAGCGCATTCGTCTTTTGGCTGCTTAATATGTAGGATGAGTTACTGTCATACTTCACAATCTTTGACTTGCTGTCGGACAGGTTGAAACCGACTCGGTAGCTCACCTTTCCAATCTGGTCGCGCCAATTGAAACTCAGTTCCCAGCCACGTGTACGCATATCTGCCGTATTCTGATAAGGAGCATCCGCACCTACTACAGCAGGCAATTGCACACCCGGAGCAAGCATGCCGTTCGTATTACGCTGATACCAGTCAAAAGTACCTGTAAAGCGATTACTGAACATAGAGAAATCAATACCGATGTCTAATGTCCCTACCTTTTCCCAAGTAAAGTTACGACTTACCAATGAAGGAATAGAAGTAATAGCGGTTACATAATTACCATTGGATATCCAACCATTGTATTTATTATTCACCGCCATAGTTGGAATAAACGAATAAGCAGGCACGTTCTGGTTACCAATCATACCATAAGAAGCACGTAGCTTCAAAGAACCTAACCAATTCTGAGTACTTTCCATGAATTTTTCCTGTGCAATGTTCCAACCGGCCGAAACAGAGGGGAAGAAACCGTAACGTGATTCTTTAGGAAACTTAGAAGAACCGTCATAACGTCCGTTTACTTCCAGCAAATATTTATCCTGATAGTTGTATTCACACGGAAGAATCCGCCGCGAACAGAAAACTCATTATACTTGTCCGTAGCTTTCAATGTAGATGTACCTGAACCCAATGAAGGCACCTCAATAACAGCTTGTCCATAGGATAAAGCCTCCATTGTTTCCTGATAACTGGATTCCTGATTGAAACCTGCCATTATCTTAAACTGATGATTACCCAATGAGAAATCATAAGTACCATACAAGTTGATTGAGTTATAGTCGGTATATCTTTTTTTTTTGTAGATAGTCATTGGTCGGAGTCGTGTCTTTACCACCTTGCACAGTAGTATATACCACACTTCCTGTATACCAGCTATAATCATATATATTCTTGTCGAAAGTATATTCAAATGCTATTTCAAATCCCTTTAATGGCTTCAATATAGACTTCAGGAAAATACGAGGATTGTCATACAATGTTTTTTCTGGATTGGACCAACGTATCTGATTGGACGGAGTAAAGAAAGGTAATCCATCGCCTGCAGCAGAAATACCTTCCGGCATATTGCCTTCCGGATAGAAAGAAGCAAGACGAGTACTGTAAACAGCGCCCAAAGCAGACTTTGGCTCCATTCTTTTTTACTATGTGCATAGCTAAAAGTGGCTTCCTGAGTAAACCATTTTGTAACATTGGCAGATATAAATCCACTGACATTCATTCGTCTGTATTTATCCTTGTCAGTAATCAGCACACCGTCATTATCAATAAATCCGGCAGAAAGACGATAACGGAGCTTATCAGTACCACCTGTCATTGATATATTATGTGTATGCTGGAAACTAGTCTCAAGCATGTTCTTCACCAAGTCCTTTTCATTCATATAATAAACAGCCCCATCCGTATCTTTAAAGATACCATCGCCGACAGTAGGAATAGAAGACGGATTATTACGATATTGCTCCAAATATCCCATCCATTTGCTTACACTAGGCGAACCCATTGTCCAGAATTGATCTCCGGCTGCATCAGAATAGGCCTGCAAATATTCCATCAACGGTGCCTGTTCTGGCAAATTCATGGCAGTTGCAAAGGCAAAGTTATTATTATAATTCAGTTGGAAAGAAGTTTCTCCTTTCGGACGTTTGGTAGTAACCAAAATTACACCACCGGCAGCACGGGCACCATAAATGGCAGCTGAAGCAGCATCTTTCAACACTGTAACCGTTTCAATATCCTCAGGATTAACCATATCCAAGTCTCCTTCCACATTGTCAATTAAAATCAAAGGCTTGATAGCACTACCATAAGAACCATCATCATTTTTAATACCTACAGAATAAGCCCCACGAATCTGGAATGACTTACTTTTACCTGAGCATTGCCATCACTAGACACAAACAAGCCGGGAACCGTACCTTGCAATGCATCAGCAGCTTGTGACAAAGGACGATTGCCTATCACTTCATCCATCTTGACCGAGGCAACGGCTCCTGTCAGGTTTGCTTTTTTCTGCGAACCGTATCCCACTACCACCACTTCATCTAAAGTTTCAGTGTCCTCACGTAATACCACCTGAATAGTTTTTGTATCACGTACAGTTACCTCTTGAGATTTATAACCAATATAACTGATTTGTAACTTCACAGGAAATTCAGAAACTTCTAAAGAAAATTTTCCATCAAAATCTGTGATACACCCGTTAGTAGATCCCATTACCACAACAGAAGCACCAATAACTGGTTCTTTTGCCACATCCATAACCAATCCGGTAATTGCATTTTGTCTTGATTGCTGGGGTTTATAAACAGAAATATGCTCCCCTTCCACTTTATAACGGATATTTTTCCCTACAAACAACATCTCAAGCCCCTCTTCCACACTTTTATTTTTAACATCAATAGATACTTTCTCATTCATATTAATATCATTATTACGAACAAGGAAAGAGTAGCCGGTCTGTTTTTCAATCTCATAAAAAACCCGACTCAAAGCCACTGAACGCTGTTGTATAGAAAGTTTTGCCTCCTGAATAGGCAATGCGGCCATAGTGACATTTCCCCATAGTAGAAATGAAACTATCCATACAAGAGAGAGGCAATGCCCCTACGAACTTTACAAAAGTTTTTTTCATACTTAGAATTTTTAGTTAACAATTATTTAAGCATGTACTTTTCACAGTACTTTTTATCTATCAGTTACCGGTCTGTAATAACTATTGTTTTTCCTTTCTTTCTCCACATAAACTTATTATCCACATCTAAATAAGAAAGAATTTCATCCAAAGTCAGATTCGTATCTATACTTCCTGAAAAAATATTCAGTATACACTTTCCGAGACTGCACAAGTATCTGTACATCATATTTTTTTCCCGATTGTTTTCAAAATATCAAATAACTTTTCATTAACAAATACCAGTCTTCCTGTAGTCCATGCTGCTTGAGATACCGCATCTATCTTTCTCATAGACAATACCTTATCATTTTTATTATAAACAGCTTGCTCATCAGGAGAAAGAAGAATATTCTTTTTAGCATCTGAAGTAGTGTAAATTCACACTACCTTCCACAAGGCTCACTTTTATTTCCGCATCATCAGGATAAGAAGCCACATTAAATGTTGTACCTAATACTTTTATATTCAATTCCCCCGTATGAACAATAAAAGGCTTGAGCATATTTCTAGAAACTTTGAAATAAGCCTCACCTGAAAGAAAAAACTTTCCGGTCAGTCCGCTGCTGCAAAGAAACATCATACTTTAAAACCGTCCCCCATTCAGAAAAACAATGGTACTATCAGGCAATAATAATTTCGAACTGGCCCCCTGGGGAACCTCAATCTGACAATAAGAAGGAGTAAGAACTTCTGGACTAGACGAATGATATAAATAAAAGAATGTTATACTACAACCAATCAGTAAAGTCCATATAGCAACGCTTCTCCAAACGCTTATTTTACGGAAAAAAGAATGTTTACGAGAAGAATAGAAATTCAATGTATCACACAATTGCTCAAAGTTTTGCTCTTTCCTGCGTGCAAACCAAGAAGAGGATGCCAATGCATAAGAACGGGCTATTTCACGATATTTTTCGCGACAAGCATTCTCTCTTTTCAGTAATATAGTTAGTTTCTGCATATCTTCAGACGAGATTTCGCCTTTCAGATAATCCAGCATTATTCGTTCAAATTCATCTATTTGGCTGTTCATTTTATATCTTTGGAATTATCTACTATAGATAATACACAAGCAACAGACAAAACATTTAAGCCAAAAACAGATTTTTTTTCATTCTTTTTTTAGAAAAGAAAAATAATAGAATCCCTACTCTAGATCCCACCTTTTCTCTTATTTTATCCATGGCATTTTTTACATGTACTCTGACTGTATTGACTGAAATATTATTTTTATCTGCAATCTCTTGAGGAGTCAGATTGGAATAAAGATATTGCTCAAAAATGAACCTGCATTTATCAGGCAAGGAAGACACTATATTTTGGACTGATTTTTCCAAATCAGCTAATTCCATTTCTTGCAAAGGCGAACAGGAAGCACAAAATTCTTCTTGATACTCAAGTAATGCTTCACGGTATTCATCTATAATTCTTTCACGGCTGTGAAGCGAACGGAGGTAATTCAAACACCCGTTCTGAATAGCACGTATCAAATAAGCATGAATAGGAAAAGATAACTCACCACGCCTATACCATATTTTAGCAAAAGTTTTATTAACTATATCTTGCGCTTCCACAGGGTTAAAGATATAAGAATTAGCACAAGCACAGAGATAGACAAAATAGCTATTATATAAAACCTCAAAAGCTTTTTCTTCTCCTTTGTTTATTCTTTCAATCAAATCTTTATCTACTATACTTGCATCCATCTTTATTAAGACTATTAATATTGCAAATATAGCATTTCTTAAAAACATCATGCCAATAAAACTATTTCTTATTAAAAAACTCTAGTAATAATCAACTGAAAAAAGAAATAAGTTCCAGCTCATAATCTGAAGAATAATACCTAACTTTGTTTCCGACGAAAATCAAACCCTAAATAAAATGAACAAAAAGCTATTATTCTCCCTGTTACTGGCAGGAACAGCTTTCACCGGACATGCCGATGAGGCTAGGTTACTCCGTTTCCCCGCTACCAATGGCTCCGACATTGTCTTTTCTTACGCCGGAGATCTGTACAAAGCACCTTTGAATGGAGGAGAAGCACAAAAGCTGACTTCTCATATCGGTTATGAAATGTTCGCACGTTTTTCTCCGGATGGAAAATCAATTGCTTTCACCGGTCAATATGACGGTAACACTGAAGTATATCTGATTCCAACCGATGGAGGCGAACCCCAACGGCTTACCTATACAGCAACAAACAGCCGGGATGACTTAGGAGACCGAATGGGTCCCAATAACATTGTAATGACTTGGACACCTGATGGAAAAAACATAGTCTACCGCAATCGTATCAGTGACGGTTTCGATGGCAAGCTGTGGAGTATATCAAAAAACGGAGGAATGTCCGAAGTGATTCCATTACCCGAAGGAGGTTTTTGCAGCTATTCCCCCGATGGAAAAAAGCTGGCTTACAACCGGGTTATGCGAGAATTCCGTAATTGGAAATATTATCGCGGTGGCATGGCGGATGACATTTGGATTTATGATCCGGCTGCCAAGAAAGTAGAGAATATCACCAATAATATTGCACAAGATATTATCCCTATGTGGATAGGAGAGGAAATCTACTTTATTTCCGATCGGGATCGCACCATGAATATCTTTGTTTATAATATCCGGACCAAACAAACTGAAAAAGTAACCCACTATACGGATTATGATGTAAAATTCCCCAGCAGTAACGGACAAATAATTGTCTACGAACATGGAGGATACCTCTATAAACTGGATCCTAAAACGCGCAAATCAGAAAAAATCTCCATCACGCTGACTTCAGACAATATCTATGCCCGAAAAGAAATGAAACGGGTAGCAGATAACCTGACTGCCGCCAGTCTTTCACCGGATGGGCACCGCCTGGCAGTAACTGCCCGCGGAGAGGTATTCGATGTCCCTGCCGAAAAAGGGGTAACCCGTGATATCACCCGCACCCCGGGAGCCAATGAACGGGAAGGAGAATGGAGTCCGAACGGTAAACAAATAGCCTATATCAGTGACCGTACCGGTGAAACTGAAATCTGGCTGCAATCTGTCGAAGGGGGTGATCCCATCCAACTGACCCAAAACAATGATACTTATATCCGCCAACTGATGTGGAGCCCGGACAGCAAGAAAATACTTTATACCGACCGTAAAAACCGTATCGTAGAAGTTGATATTGCCTCAAAAGCGAAACGGACTGTCATGCAGAATCCGGAAGGAGAGTTCTATGAAGTAAACTATTCACCAGACAGCCAGTGGATTACCTATACTAAATCCGGAGCTAATAACATGAGTGTCATTTATGTATACCATCTGACTTCAGGTAAGGAATATCCGGTAACCGAAAAATGGTACAATTCTTCTTCACCTGTTTTCAGCACAGATGGAAAGTACCTCATATTCAATTCTGAAAGGGACTTTAATCCCATTTACAGCCAGACAGAGTGGAACCATGCCTATAATCGTATGGGAGGAGTCTATATGGCCATGCTCGCCAATGATACGCCATCACCTTTATTACCTTCGGATGAAATGGTCAGCATAGAACAACAGGCAACTGATGCTGTCAATAAAAAAACGGAAGCCACAAATAATGCAGTTAAAATTGATCCGGAAGGCTTGCCCGGAAGACTGATTAAACTGCCTTTACAAGCAGGTAACTACGATAATTTCTATTCAGACGGTAAAAAAGTGTGGTATGCCAGTGGTAGAAGTACCAAAGTATATGATTTGACCGAACAAAAAGAAGAAACCGTGGCCGAAGGAGCATATATGGATGTAGCTGCCAATCATAGGAAAGCATTGTTCTTTAAAGGAAATAATCTGTATATCTGTGATTTTCCATGCACTAAAGCCTCATTGGAAGAGAATATTAACTTAACGATATGGTTGCTCCCATTGATTACAGTCAAGAATGGGCTCAGATATTCGATGAAACATGGCGGGCTTTCCGTGACGGATTCTATCTGGAAAATATGCATGGAGCAGATTGGAAAGGAATTAAAGAAAAATATGCTGTATTAGTTCCCCATGCAAAAACCCGTCTGGACTTGAACTATATCATCGGTGAGATGATTGCCGAGCTGGCTTGCGGACACGCTTATGTGAATCCGGGTGAAATAAAAGGTCCCGAACGTATTCCAATGGGATTGCTGGGAGCTGAACTGAGTCGTGACAAGAGTGGTTTCTACCGTATTGACAAAATTCTACCGGGTGCAATTTACAGTCAGAAACTGCGTTCTCCCCTTACAGAACCGGGTATCGGAGTAAAAGAAGGAGATTATATCACAGCTATTGATGGCATTTCAACAGCTACTGTTGATAACATTTACAGTCTGCTGGCAGGCAAAGCCAATGTCTTGACTGAACTAAGCATAAACCGTACCGCATCAAGTAAAGGAGCACGTAAAGTAGTCATTAAACCATTAGACAATGAATACCCATTGTATCATTATAACTGGGTACAGAATAATATCAAAAAAGTGGAAGAAGCAACTAATGGTCGTGTAGGTTATGTCTACATTCCCGATATGGGACCGGACGGCCTGAATGAATTCGCCCGCTACTTCTATCCCCAACTCGATAAAGAAGCCTTGATTATTGATGACCGTGCCAATGGAGGTGGTAATGTATCTCCAATGATTATCGAACGTTTGCTTCGTGAACCCTATCGCCTGACCATGCGTCGTGGATCAACTAAAATCGGTACCATTCCTGATGCAACACTAGTGGGGCCGAAAGTATTGCTGATCAATAAATACTCGGCTTCAGACGGTGACTTGTTCCCATGGAGTTTCAAGGCAAATAAAATCGGTAAAGTTATCGGTACTCGTACATGGGGTGGCATTGTCGGTATCAGTGGCCCGTTACCTTATATGGATGGTACGGATGTGCGTGTTCCGTTCTTTACCAATTATGATGCAAAGACCGGTCAATGGATAGTAGAAAATCATGGAGTGGACCCTGATATTCTGATTGATAATGATCCGGTAAAAGAACAGTCAGGTGAAGACCAGCAGTTGAATAAAGCTATTGAAGTAATTCTACAAGAGCTGAAGGATCGCAAACCGTTACCTTCTGTTCCGGCTCCGAGAACTTATAAAGATTTGGGAGTGGAATAAAAAGCCCGTAAATTAAACATATAAATGATGCAGCCGAAAGATTATAGTTCTTTCGGCTGCATCATTATAAATCTTCTAATCTTACCGCCTATATCGTACAATTGCTATTTGTACAAATAAATATAATAATTTTTGGAGGTATATATATTATATATTCCTCCAAAAAGTGTCATCAAAAAGAAATCTATATACATAACAAGAAGTTTTTTATTTCTGTTCTTTCCATATATCTCCCCGACTTTCATTATCTTTGCAATCACTTAATAACAAAGATATTAAATAACAAAAAATAGATCATGGAATACAATTTCAGAGAGATTGAAAAGAAATGGCAGCAAAGATGGGCAGAGAACCATACCTATCAAGTGACTGAAGACGAAAGCAAAAAGAAATTCTACGTATTGAATATGTTCCCTTATCCGTCGGGAGCCGGATTGCACGTAGGACATCCGTTGGGATACATAGCCAGTGATATTTACGCCCGTTACAAACGCTTGCAAGGTTTCAACGTGCTGAACCCGATGGGATATGACGCATACGGACTTCCTGCAGAACAATACGCTATACAAACCGGACAACACCCTGCCATCACCACTGTGAACAATATCAACCGCTATCGTGAACAGTTGGACAAAATCGGCTTCTCTTTTGATTGGAACCGTGAAGTACGTACTTGTGAACCAGGATATTACCATTGGACTCAGTGGGCTTTCCAACAAATGTTCAACAGCTATTATTGTAACGATACACAGCAGGCACGCCCCATCAGCGAACTAACGGAAGCATTTGCCCGATACGGCAACGAAGGACTGAATGCGGCTTGCAGCGAAGAACTCAGCTTTACAGCCGAAGAATGGAATGCCAAAAGCGAAAAAGAACAACAGGAAATCCTGATGAACTACCGCATTGCCTATTTGGGAAAAACCATGGTGAACTGGTGCCCGCAACTAGGAACTGTTCTTGCCAATGACGAAGTGGTGGATGGAGTTTCGGAACGCGGCGGTTTCCCCGTCGTTCAGAAAAAAATGCGCCAATGGTGTTTACGCGTATCGGCTTACGCACAACGGCTGCTGGACGGACTGGACACTGTGGACTGGACTGATTCACTGAAAGAAACACAGCGTAACTGGATTGGACGCTCGGAAGGTACGGAAGTACAATTCAAAGTGAAAGACAGTGATATTGAATTCACTATCTTTACTACCCGTGCAGATACCATGTTCGGTGTAACCTTCATGGTACTGGCGCCCGAAAGCGAACTGGTTCCCCAACTTACTACTGAAGCACAGAAAGCCGAAGTGGAAGCCTATCTGGACCGCACCAAGAAACGTACGGAACGTGAACGTATCGCCGACCGCCGCGTAACCGGTGTATTCAGTGGCTCATACGCCATCAATCCGTTTACCGGCGAGGCTGTTCCCGTATGGATCAGTGATTACGTATTGGCAGGTTATGGAACAGGCGCCATCATGGCGGTTCCTGCTCACGACAGCCGTGACTACGCTTTTGCAAAACATTTCAATCTGCCTATCGTTCCGTTGGTAGAAGGTTGTGATGTAAGTGAAGAAAGTTTCGATGCCAAAGAAGGTATTGTTTGCAACTCACCCCGCAAGGATGTCACTCCTTACTGTGACCTTTCTTTGAACGGACTGACCATCAAAGAAGCTATCGCAGCTACCAAAGAATATGTGAAAGCCCACAATTTGGGACGCGTGAAAGTGAATTATCGTCTTCGTGACGCCATCTTCTCACGCCAGCGCTATTGGGGTGAACCGTTCCCTGTATATTACAAAACGGTATGCCTTATATGATTGACTCATCTAAATTGCCGCTTGAACTTCCGGAAGTTGCCAAGTTCCTGCCCACCGAAACGGGCGAACCGCCGTTGGGCAATGCCACCAAGTGGGCCTGGGATGTAGAAAAAGGTGAAGTCGTGGAAAACAACTTGATTGACAACGTCACTATATTCCCGCTTGAACTGAATACCATGCCGGGCTTCGCCGGTTCATCCGCATACTATCTGCGCTATATGGACCCACACAACAACCAAGCACTAGTATCAGAAAAGGCAGATCATTACTGGCAAAATGTAGATCTCTATGTAGGCGGTACCGAACATGCTACGGGTCACTTGATTTATTCTCGTTTCTGGAACAAGTTCCTGCATGATCTGGGCGTAAGTATCAAGGAAGAACCATTCCAAAAATTAGTAAACCAAGGAATGATTCAGGGACGAAGCAATTTTGTATATCGCATCAAAGACACCAACACCTTTGTGTCATTGAACCTGAAAGACCAGTACGAAACCACTCCGCTGCATGTGGATGTGAATATTGTATCCAACGATATTCTGGATGTAGAAGCTTTCAAAGCATGGCGTCCTGAGTATAACGATGCTGAGTTTATCCTGGAAGATGGAAAATATATCTGCGGATGGGCGGTAGAGAAGATGAGTAAATCCATGTACAACGTAGTCAATCCGGATATGATTGTCGAGAAATACGGTGCCGACACGCTGCGTATGTACGAAATGTTCCTCGGTCCGGTAGAACAGTCCAAACCTTGGGATACCAATGGTATTGACGGTGTTCACCGTTTCTTGAAGAAACTGTGGAATCTGTTCTATAGCCGCACAGACGAATTCTTGCCTGTAGAGGGTGAACCGACTAAAGAAGAGTTGAAAGCAATTCATAAGCTGATTAAAAAGGTAACCGGAGATATTGAAACTTTCTCTTACAACACTTCTATCAGTGCATTCATGATTTGTGTAAACGAACTTACTTCATTGAAATGTCGCAATAAAGAGGTATTGAGCAATCTCATCATCCTGTTAGCTCCGTTCGCTCCACATTATGCAGAAGAACTTTGGGAAGCTCTGGGAAATACCACCAGCGTATGCGATGCACAATGGCCTGCATTCAATGAAGATTACCTGAAAGAAGACACTGTAAAATACACTATCTCTTTCAATGGCAAAGCACGCTTCACCATGGAGTTCGCTACTGATGCTGATAACAATACCATTCAGGCAACAGTTATGGCAGATGAACAAGCCCAGAAATGGATTGAAGGCAAAACCCCGAAAAAGGTAATCATCGTTCCCAAAAAAATTGTAAACATCGTATTATAATCGATACTATCCTTGAGGTGTGTCAAAAGCAGTAACTTTTGACACACCTTTCTACTTACATTAAAAACAATCCTCATTACCATGGACCAAATATTAAAAATCAAACTAGGCAGAGAGGTAAAAGACTATTTATCCATTACCTTCGGACTGATTTGCTATGCACTGGGATGGGCGGCTTTCTTACTGCCTTATCAAATAACTACAGGCGGAGTAACCGGTATTTCAGCCATTATATATTATGTTACAGGCATTGAAATCCAGGTTTCTTATTTTATTATCAACGCTGTTTTTTAGGTTTCGCATTAAAGATACTAGGACCTAAATTCAGCCTTAAAACCATTTATGCCATCTTTATGCTAACATTCCTATTATGGCTCTTTTTTCAAGCATTATTGAAGAACCCGGATGGTACACTGCCGCAATTGTTAGGACCGGGACAAGAATTCATGGCTTGTGTAGTAGGTGCCGGCTTGCTGGGATTTGGTATCGGCATTGTTTTCTGCAATAATGGAAGTACCGGCGGAACGGATATCATTGCCTGGATTATCAATAAATATAAAGATGTAACCCTTGGCCGCATGATGATGTATTGTGATATTGTCATCATATCCTCCTGCTATTTCATATTCCATGATTGGAAACGAGTGTTATTTGGTTTCTGCGTATTGTTTATCATGAGCATTGTGATTGATTATGTAATAAACAGTTCACGCCAATCTGTACAGTTCCTTATTTTCTCGCGCAAACATGATGAAATAGCCGAAGGAATCACCAAACAAATAGACCGTGGAGTTACCCTATTGGATGGTACAGGATGGTATAGCAAACAAGGAATCAAAGGTCGTAGTGGTACTGGCAAAGAAACGCCAGTCACTGGATATATTCCGATTGGTGAAAGATATTGACCCCAATGCATTTATATCACAAAGTAATGTGGTAGGAGTGTATGGCGAAGGATTCGACAAACTAAAAATAAAGTAACTAAAAAATAATCTCTTCCATTGCTTCACTGTTTCTGCATTGAAAAACAGAACGATGAAGCAATGATAAGATTACTACATATCGGTTAATCTATTTTCTCAAATTTCTATTTTATACAATACATGTCTGCATAGCCAATGCTCTTGTTCCACCAAAGGATGATCGAACTCTTTTTCAAAATGCATTCCTATTTTCTGCATGACCCGTTCAGAGCGTTTATTGGGTATGGCAGTGAACGAATATACCGTTTTAAAAGGTAAATTATCACTCGCATAATCCAGACAGGCAGAAGCGGCTTCTGTGGCATATCCCTTTCCCCATGCATCCCGGCACAACCGCCAGCCTATTTCCACTCCGGGAGTAAAATCCGACTCGAAAGCAATATTATGAAAACCCACATAGCCTAGAAAATTCTGAGTTTCTTTACATTCTACAGCATACAAACCATAACCATATTCTTCAAATTCTTTCCGGATACGACAATAAAAAGCCATCGTCTCTTCCTGTGTCAAAGTAGTGATAAAGAATTCCATTACTTCTTTATCACTGTTCATACGGACAAACGGAAGAATATCTTCCTCCTCCCAGTCCCGTAACAACAAATGAGGAGTTTCTATATATACCATACTATCAAGTATCAAATGATACCAACAAAAATAATCAAAAATTGAAAATACACATAGCAAACAAATTACTATTTACCTTTTCACCTATATTATTCTGTCAGGAATTATCTTACTTTGGTTCATTCTCAGTATCTTTGCATTCAATTAATATGATATAAAATGAAAAAAAGAAATTAGTATTTGCTACAAACAATGCTCATAAACTGGATGAAATATCCTCCATTCTAGGAGAAAAAGTTGAATTATTGAGTTTGAAAGATATCCATTGCCATGTTGATATCCCCGAAACTGCTGATACGTTGGAAGGTAATGCGATGCTGAAAGCGGAGTATATTTATAAAAACTACGGTTTAGACTGTTTTGCCGACGATACAGGCCTGGAGGTGGAAGCTTTGAATGGTGCGCCGGGTGTTTATTCCGCCCGTTATGCCGGAGGCGAAGGACACAATGCGGAAGCCAATATGCAAAAATTATTGCAGAATATGCAGGGAGTGCAAAATAGAAAAGCACAATTCCGCACAGCTATCTGCCTGATTCTGGATGGAAAGAAGCATTTGTTCGAAGGAATTGTAAAAGGTGAGATTATCAAAGAAAAACGAGGTTCGTCAGGTTTCGGATACGACCCTATCTTTGTGCCCGAAGGATATACTAAAACTTTTGCCGAACTAGGCAATGAGACGAAAAACAAAATCAGTCACCGTGCGCTGGCCGTAGAGAAACTTTGCCGGTTTCTGAAGGCGTAACTATATAAATTAGTTATATCATTTGTTTACCTCTATTGAGCCTCATAAAAATAAGTATTTTGTTTTCCTTTGAAAACAATTTTGACGGAATAATGATTTCCATGAGAACCATTATCCCGTCAAAACAAGTCTTTAATAAAACAGAAATGTCACTCCTATTCCGATCATAAATCTTTTCCAGAAGAATTCCCTTTTACTTTTAGGAATAACAGAAACGTCTTTTATCAACCATATCTTGTTATCTTTTACAAAAGTCATAATCCCAGCTTCTCCGAAATTTCCAGCATCTTCTTGATAGGTTTCACTGCCTCCTCAGCTACTGCTTCATCCACTACCACTTCCGGCCATTCATACTTTAACGTATTGTACAGCTTCTCCAGCGTATTCAGACGCATGAAATTACATTCATTGCAAGCGCAGGTACTGTCTTCGGGAGGAGCGGGAATAAAGTTCTTCTCAGGACATTTCTTACGCATCTCGTGCAAAATACCGCTTTCCGTAGCCACAATAAAGTCTTTTTTGTCACTGGCAATGGCATATTTCAACAATCCTGCCGTAGAAGCAACCTTGTCGGCCAGTTTGGAAACGGCTCCTTTACATTCGGGATGAACCAGAACAGCAGCGTCAGGATACTGTTTTTTCAACTCCAGTATTTTCTCCACAGAGAACTGTTCGTGCACATGGCAGGCACCATCCCAAAGCAACATATTGCGTCCTGTAATCGAATTGATATAATTACCCAAATTTCTATCCGGACCGAAAATAATCTTTTCATCTGCCGGGAAACTTTCCACGATCTGCTTGGCATTGGTAGAAGTGACCACCACATCGGTCACCGCTTTAACAGCCGCTGTAGTGTTAACATACGAAATCACTGTATAATCCGGATGCTCTTGGACAAATTTAGCAAACTCATCAGCAGGACAACTGTCGGCCAATGAACAGCCTGCATTCAAATCCGGTACCAGCACTTTTTTATCAGGACAAAGAATCTTAGCCGTTTCACCCATAAAGTGGACACCACACATCACAATGATATCCGCATCCGTTTTAGCCGCCCATTGTGCCAGCGCCAAGCTGTCACCTACAAAGTCGGCAATATCTTGTATTTCGCCCGACTGGTAATAGTGACCTAGGATAAGCGCATTCTTTTCCTTACGCAACTTATCAATTTCAGTTTTCAAATCCAGAGTTTTGTCTACCGGTTCGGTAACATACCCTTTTTTCAACCATTCCTCTTTATTCATTATATCTATATTTTTTCTCCTTCTTTCAAAAAAAAAATATGGGTATTGATAATATGCAAAGTTAAAAACTTTATGGTTATGACCACCTAAAATAGTGATTTTTATTTCCCCGACTTCAATGTACCTGCATTGCTATCTTCGTTATTCACACGTTTCTGCATGGTTTCATACTTACGTCCAAAACTGATATTCCATGATACTTTTGCCACAAACAGGCGGCAGCTCTCTTTCACATACCACCAATTCTTAGAAGGAGCCACTTTACTGAACATTTCTCCTCCCATTCTGTAATTATCAACAAATGGATTCAAAGTCATCACCCCGATATTTAAACGCTTGTATCGATAGGACAATCCCAAGGTATGAAAACTCTCTCCGTATGACAATGTTTCCCCATAGAAATTATTCCGATGATTTTCCATTTGAAAGAATCCGGACCATCTTTCTTATAAGATGCCATCACTTCGGCCCTGTAATACCAATTGGTATATGTATGATGATAATCCAAACCACGACTATCATAATAATTTATACCGGTAGAAAAAGAAAAAGTCAAAATATCTTTCAGAGGACCGAGTTTCAATTCCAACTCAGGATTCAATTTCTGCCAACTTAACTGATTGACATTGGTACGGACAAAACTGTTATTCTTATCTCGTATGGTTTCTTCCATGATAGGCCTGTGCTGATACTGATACGACAAGTGAAAATTACCACTAAACAAACCTTTTCGGAAATCTGCCTCCAACTCATTTTTATATACTGTGAATATCTTTAATTCCGGATTTCCGCTTCTCACCTGTAAAGAGTCAATTAATTGTCTCACATTTCCCATATCGGACAAACCGGGCGATTTACGTGAAATCTGTCCCCGGTAACGGACAAAGACATTATCTGAAAATTGATATCCCAATCTCAAACGGGGCAATAACGAATACCTGTTATATCCTTCCTCTTTCTGTTTGAATCGGGCATAACTGCCTTGCAGTCCAAAAGAATAATTGAAACGATCCATTTTCCCACTGTATTCCACATAAGCTGTCGCATGGGTTTCATGCATCTTTGTTTCAGATGACTCGTTTCCACCATAGGTATTATCCGCCAGACTTTGCTGATATTTCACTCCTGCACTCAATCTGCTCTTCTTGGTTACTTTCCTTTCATAAATACCCTCTCCTATAAATGAGTATTTATTTCCCGATACGGTAGAATAAATATCAGTCAGCAGTTCATTACTCTTCCCCTCCGTATAACTCCTGTCACTTTGAGTGTCAATATATGTAGTCACAGCATTGATAATCAATGACTGGTCATTGTTCAGTTTACATTGAAAATACAAGTCCACCGACGGACGGGAAGTCCGGCCCGTACTATGTTCTTTCATCATCAAAATTTCTTCAGTCTTCTCCCAAATATACAGACTGCTTTGGTTATTCTGCTTGTTCTTATTAAAAGCCCACCGTACAGTGGAATTAAAGAACCATTTCCCCTGATCCTGAAAACTATAATTCAATCCTATATTATGCCCATAAGTGGAAATTCTACTCGGAATACCATCTTCCACCCGTGTAAAGGAAGAACCATCCTCATAGCGGAAAGTTTCCCAATTATTACGCCAATAATTATCTACCGAACGATAAACATTATTATAATTCAAACCGAATTCTGACTTTTTATGGTTTATCTTCACTATAAAATTATTGTTTCCAAAAAAGTACGTGCGGAGAATCCTGCGCATCCAAAGCCACATATCCACCGGTTTCATGCCGTCTTACAATGTAATCAATCACAGCAGCCGTATGATCCCCATATCGCAAACCGGGAGCATCATGATATTCTATACGAATCACATCTTCAGTACGAAGGACCAATATATCCTGTATCTCGGCATTTACTCCATTTATCCGTAACTGTACATCCCCTTCACCGGAGGATGTTACCTTGTTACGCATTTGATCCACTTGTATTCTGCTCAGCTTCATCTGCTGCAATAACGACAGACCATTGCCGGCCGATTTTAACTGATGTGCTGTAGGAAGGATAATTTTCCTGTCGGCGGCATTTATCACACTGGCTCCCGTTACCACCACTTCCTTTAACAGGATCGATTCCGGCGATATCATGATAACGCCTAAATCCTTAGAAACAGCTAAATGATCCAATGATATAATCCGGGAGGTATATCCCATACCGGAAATACAAAGCAGATAACTTCCTGTTTGGATATTCTCCATCATGAACCTTCCTTTACTGTCGGTTACTCCTCCGGCTATAAATATAGAATCCTTTGTCTGCAATACGACATTCGCAAATTCCACCGCTTCATTTTCTGAAACTACTTTTCCTTTAACCTGTACAGTTTGAGCAAAAAGTATGCAGCACATACACAAAAGTGATGTGGCAACCAATATTCTTTTTATCATATTCTTTATCTTAGTGCATTAGTTAATAAAAAGACCGCGATCTTCTACCTTTTATTTCTGTTACTTAGACGCAGGAAATTACTACAGGTTACATTTCAAGAAACACAATGAACAGTTACCAACAATTTCTTTGTATCTATTATATCTATATTTTTTTCTCCTTCTTTCAAAAAAAAAAAAGAAATATGGTATTAATAATAGGCTGTTTATATTGTTAGTAAAAAAGAGTTCTTTTTCTCTTGTCTGATAAGTTATTTATATATAATACCAAGATATGAATAAATAATCAACCGGCTTAAATACTGATAATACAGGTTTTACTTATTCTATTAACATATTGTTGATAAGAATATGAGTTAAAAACTTTATGGTTATGAACGCCTGAAATAGTGATTAAATTGTGTTGATATTGATTGTTTAAGTTATGTGATTAATTTTTGGATTGTTGATTTTAAGTGTACATTATACCATTATTTGAAATATGCAAGAAATACTTTTGAAATGATATCCTCATCCTTTTTACATGTTTTCAACCGTTATCAACAGGGGGATGTGAATTAGTTACTATCTTTTCTTGTATAAAGAAATCCATCTGTTTTACAATTGAGTTTAGGACTGAAGTAAAAATATAAAAGAGAGTAGGAGAGACTTCTTTTCTCATTATATAGGCGTAAAGATCATAGATTTTTTATGTAAGTTTGTAACCGTTAATAATAAAGTAGAAAATAGAGTATGAGGAAACTCAAAATAACAGAACTGAACCGGCTTACTGTAGACGAATTCAAGAAAGCCGATAAGTTGCCTTTAGCAGTGGTGCTGGATGAAGTACGCAGTTTACACAACATAGGGTCAGTGTTTCGCACATCGGATGCATTTTTGGTAGATTGCATTTATTTATGTGGTATTACAGCCACTCCTCCCCATCCCGAAATGCATAAAACAGCTTTAGGAGCTGAGAATTCGGTGGAGTGGAGATATAAAAAGAATACGCTTGATGCCGTTCAGGAACTTCATGATCAAGGGTTTATCGTATTGGCTATCGAACAGGTGGAAGGCAGTACTTTGCTGGACAAACTGGAACTGGATGCTGATAAGAAATATGCCATTGTAATGGGAAATGAAGTGAAAGGGGTACAACAGGAAGTAGTCAATGCTTGCGACGGTTGTGTTGAGATTCCCCAATACGGCACAAAACATTCGTTGAATGTATCGGTTACCACAGGAATTATTTTATGGGAGTTTGCCAATAAATTAATGAAATTCAGATAATAAGAGTAAAATTCAAACAGTAGGAATCAGTTAGATTTGTCCGTTTTCAACTAACAATACCACCCGTTCGGTCAGTCGATCCTCTCCCTCCGGATGATATTCTTTCTTCAGGCTGGCACCAAAAAGTGCTGCAAAAGTTTGATAGAATCCGGCTTTAAAGGGTCCCATAAAAGCTTTTACCAATTCATAAGAGGAAGAATCCGTCTGACGGTTTACTAACTTTATCAACAGTTTACCCTGTGAAAAGGTTAATTTCTTCATAATCGGTGTATATTGCTCTTTTAGTCCCTTCTCTACGAGTTTCAGGTGCTTTTCCCTGGCTTTTTTGTCAGGCAGTGTTTCTATATATTCGTAAGTTTCTATTACAGCACGGTTAATTTCACGGGCTAATGGCAGGGTTTTCTTCACATTCCTTACCAAGCGGTAGTATTCCCGTCTTTCTTTTTCGTTTTTGAATTTTAATGGTCTGAAAATGTATACATTAGGTAACTGTACAGCTGGAATAGTATCTCCTTTGTATACACATACAGGTACCATGTATCCGTTTATAGTAGTCGTTTGTTGCTGGGAATGAGCAGCAACGGCTATAAAGGAAAAAAACAATGCTATAAAGAGTTTCCTTTTCATCTTGGTGCAAAAGTAGCAAGAAATATGATTACTCTGTATAGTGGATAAAACTATTTAACTTAAAACACGCCAATGAATTACAAAATGAACAGGTTGTTGAAAGTAATGTTAATTATCTGTATTACAATACTTTTATCGGTGCATAACCTGTGTGCGCAGGAAGTATGGGAAGAACTGGTAGAGCAATTGATGGATGAAGATGAAAACAGTTCGTTTCAATGGGATACTCACTTTGAGGAGCTTTCCGAATTACGTGAAAATCCCATCAATATCAATACAGCAACTAAAGAGCAACTGGAACGTTTTCCATTTCTCTCTGACCAACTGGTAGAGAATATATTGTATTATCTGTACAAATATGGTCCTATGCTTACCCGCAATGAGTTATGGATGATTGAAGATATTGACAGGCAGACTATTCACTATTTACTACCCTTTATTTACTTTGAAACTCCTGAAAAAGAGCAATATAAACCAAATATAAAGCGAATATTGAAATACGGTAAACAAGAGTTATCAACACGTGTTGATATTCCTTTTTATACGAAGGCCGGGTATCAACAGTACCCGGCAGAAACTTTAAAAAAGAATCCGAACAAACAGTATTTGGGATATGGATATTATCATAATCTGCGATATAGTTTTCATTATCGGGATCAGATTTATGCAGGAATTACTGCTGAAAAGGATGCAGGAGAACCTTCTTTACCGGACAAAATAAAAAAGGTTATGATTTTTATTCACTATACTTGTTAATTCGTAATATAGGTCATATCAAGACTTTAGCTCTTGGTAATTACCGTGTCAGCTATGGTTATGGACTAGTTATCAACACTGATTTCGGGATGGGAAAAACAGCTACACTCTCTACTTTGGGAAATAAGAGCCGGGGCATACGCAAGCATTCTTCTACCGATGAATATAACTATTTTCAAGGAATGGCAGTCAGCTATAAGTTGGCGAAAAGATGGACATTGGATGGTTTCTATTCTTATCGGAAGATGGATGGTATTGTTGATAACCAGTTTATAAGGTCGTTGAAAAAAGATGGATATCATCGGTTGTATCGTGAGTTTGAGAAGAAAAATACATTAACTAATCAGTTGGTTGGCAGTAATTTAAATTATAATGGAAAGTACTGTGAGTTAGGATTAACAGCTGTTTATAATGTTTTCAACAAGCCGTTGAATCCTGAGAAGAAGTACTATAATATTTATTATCCCCGTGGAAAGGACTTTTATAATGTGGGAGGAGATTATAAATTCTTTTGGAAACGCTTCTCTTTATTGGGTGAAACGGCTATAGACAAATGTGGTACTTGGGCAACCATGAATATGTTACGTTATTCACCGAAAGGAGGAACACAGTTAATAGTTATGAACAGGTATTATGATGCCAAATATCAATCGGTTTATGCTCGTTCTATAGGAGAGGGAAGTACGGTACAAAATGAGAGTGGATTTTATATAGGATTGGAAACCAGTATTTTAAAGTATATACAAAATGACTTGTTATGGTGATTTTTTCTATTTCCCTTGGAAGAAATATTTAGTAAGCAAAGCAGGAACCAAAGGATTGGATGGATTACTCCAATTAAGTTATTCACCTACTTATGAACTGGAAATGTTTATAAGATATCGTTATAAAAAGAAGGAAAAGGACTTCACTGCTGAGGATAAAACCAAGCAAACTATTCCATCTATTCAGCAGAAATGCCGATACCAATTGAATTATAGCGTGAAAGATAAACTGACATTGAAAACCATAGCGGATTATGTACGCATCAACTTTCGTGGGCAATCTGCTTCCAATGGTTTTCTGGTTTCTCAAAGTGCTGCTTATACATTTCATTTGCTTCCTCTTCAGCTTGATTTGAGTGCCGCATGGTTTAATACGGATGACTATAATTCCCGTCTTACTATCTATGAAAAGAGTGTGCTCTATGCTTTTTCCATGCCTTCATTCTATTATAAAGGTATGCGTGTGGCAGTGAACGCCCGTTATGAATTGAATAAACACATTATCTTGCAGGCCAAGTACGGAACTACCCATTATTTCAATCGGGATAAGATAAGTTCCGCTTTGGAGGAAATTGACGGCAGTACAAAGAGTGACCTTTATTTGCAGTTGAGACTGAAATTTTGAAAAACATTCTGTATTTTTGTACTGTTATCAACTGAAAAAAGAACTATGTCAACAGTCATTTATCCTTCTCCCATCTTCGGTCCGGTACATAGTCGTCGTTTGGGAGTGTCTTTAGGAATCAATCTTCTTCCTGAAGATGGTAAATTTTGTACCTTCGATTGCATTTATTGCGAATGTGGTTTTAATGAAGATCATCGTCCCCAAAAGAAACTGCCTACTCGCGAGCAGGTTCGTGAGGCTTTGGAAGCCCGTTTGATTGATATGCGGCAAAATGGTCCTAAACCGGATGTGCTGACTTTTTGCCGGTAATGGCGAACCGACGGCTCATCCTCACTTTGCAGGAATTATAGAGGATACTTTGGCATTGCGTGATATATATTTTCCTCAGGCAAAAGTGAGTGTATTGAGTAATTCTACTTTTATTCACAAACCGGAGGTATTTGATGCATTGAATAAGATAGATAATAATATATTGAAGCTGGATACTATTGATACGGATTATATTCGATTGACAGACCGCCCGACCGGGCACTATGATGTACGGAAAATTATAAAAGGGATGAAAGCTTTCAAAGGTAATCTGATTATTCAGACCATGTTCATGAAAGGCAAATATCAAGGGCAGGATGTGGATAATACTTCAGATCGGTATGTGCTGCCCTGGCTGGAAACGGTGAAAGAGATTGCTCCCCGTCAGGTGATGATTTACACCATCGACCGTGAAACGCCCGATCATGATTTGGAAAAGGCTACTCATGAGGAATTGGACAGAATAGGAAAATTGATAAAGGATTCCGGCATTCCGGTATCGGTCTCGTATTGAGAAAAAAGTAAGTTGACTTCAAAGGGCAAGTAAGTTGACTTACTTTGCCGATGAAGTGAACTTACTTTGCTCATGAACATATCTTACTTTTTCAGGTCACTATTAAAACATATAATTTATTCCTGGATATTTTTCAAAGACTGGAGATACGTTGTTTCACATACTTGCAATTGAATGGATTTGAATAATAATGGAATATACTTCTATCCCTGATTATAATGATGGAAGCTTTAATCTTTATCAGAACGAACTGATGAACTTTTTCATCTTTCTGACCAAGGTACATCCAGCTTTTATTCTTGACAAGTCATTGAAAGCCTAATGCTGTCTGTTTGTTCTGTCCGCTTGCGATGAGCTTTGTGATATGAATAAATAACATCACTTTAGCCGATTTCCAGCTGAGAATTAATGAATTGTTAGTTCTTTTGCAGGATGCCCATACTTTTGTGAATATAGAACCGTTGTCGCTATATCCATTTTCTGTCCGCTATTTTAACGGGAATTTTTATTTATACTCCATTTTTTGGAACACATGATTCAGGATATGAATCAAAGGGGAGTTTCTTTGCTGGTTGTTGATATGCGGTATAATGGGGGAGGTAACAGCCTTTTAGGAAATATGCTGTTGGAGGCATTGAATATTCATTTATCTATTTCCATAAGCTATGGAAATACAACAAACACGAAGAAAGCACTTGGCTATATGGCAGGAAGGGCTTAGGGATGCGGATAAGGTCTTTTAATGATAAATCTGATTTCAAGATTTTAAAACACCAGTGAGGAGTATGGGGGCATTTTACACTTATTTACTGAAAAAAGGATATTGGCTTTCTATTCCTGTCCTTCATTAGCAGAATAGAATCAAAAAGGAGAGCATTTATTTTAGTCTATAATGCTCTCCTTTCTTATTTTATTTTTCTATAATAGCCTTTGCTTTCTCCAAAGCCACATTGATATTAGGACAGATATTTTCTTTTCCCAGCAGTTCATTAAATCCTGATTTTTCAAGAATTTGATGCACTTTTTCATTCACTCCCGAGAGCACAATCTGAATATTTTCTTTCTTAGACATTTCGCATAGATTAGTCAGGTTGTGAATACCGGTAGAATCAATGAATGGTACTTTACGCATACGTACGATCCGTACTTTGGGACGGTCGCCCAATTCGGACATGATTTCCTCAAACTTGGTAGCGATACCAAAGAAGTAGGGACCGTTGATTTCATATACTTCCACACCTTTGGGAACCATGAGATGTTCTTCGTGCACTTCCAGATCGGATTCATTATTGGGGTCGATTTCATTTTTGATAACCGATATTTCTGTTGTTTCCATGACACGTTTCATGAACAATACACAGGCAATGAGCAAACCTACTTCAATAGCTACGGTTAAATCAAAGATAACAGTCAGGAAGAAAGTGATCAGTAGTACGGTGACGTCTGATTTCGGATTCTTCAGCAACGCTTTGAAAGTACGCCAGCCGCTCATGTTATAGGAAACAATCACCAATACACCTGCCAGACAGGCCATCGGGATATATTGTGCCAGAGGCATCAGGAACAAGAGAATCAGCAACAGAATGACTGCATGAATGATACCTGCAACAGGTGATTTTCCACCGTTGTTGATATTGGTCATGGTACGTGCGATGGCTCCTGTAGCAGGAATACCGCCAAACAGCGGAGCGATAATATTGGCTGCGCCCTGGGCTATCAGTTCCGTGTTTGAATCGTGGCGGTCACCAATGACACCATCGGCTACGGCACGGCAGACAACAGGGATTCTATGGCTCCCAGTACAGCAATGGTGATGGCAACCGGAAATAAATTCTTGATAGCTTCCCAATTTAATTCGGGTACTACTGCATCCGGCAGCTGTGACTGAATGGTAAAACGGTCGCCAATGGTGTCGATACAAGTGATTCCGCCATATGTTTTCATCAGGTACACGGCAATGGTTACTACAATGATGGCAATCAGTGAACCTGGAATCTTTTTTGAGAACCGGGGAGTCAGTGCGATAATCAGGACGCTGACTATGCTGACAATGGCGTTCCACCAATTAACAGTATCAAAATGACGGAAATACATCATCCATTTACCTATGAAGTCTCCCGGTACTTTTTCTCCTCCGAAGTTCAGTCCGAAGATATCGGCAATCTGTGTCGTAAAGATGGTAACGGCAATACCACTGGTAAATCCTACAATAATGGGATAAGGAATGAATTTGATAACAGCTCCCAGCTTGAATACACCTAATAAAATAAGGAGTACTCCTGCCATAAGAGTTGCTACTGTTAATCCGCTGATGCCGTATTCTTGGATGATTCCATAGATAATTACGATAAATGCTCCGGTAGGTCCGCCTATCTGTACTTTGCTTCCTCCTAATAAAGAGATGATAAATCCTGCTACAATAGCAGTGATGATGCCTTTTTCTGGGGAAACTCCCGAAGCGATACCAAATGCGATAGCCAGTGGAAGTGCAACAATACCTACGATAATTCCGGCCATGAGGTCGGCCATGAAGCTCTCTTTTGAATAATTCTGTAGGGTAGTGAAGAGCTTCGGTTTGAATTCAAATGCTTTCATTTGTCAACTACTTTATGCTATGATTTTAAACGAGTTGCAAAAGTAGATAAAATTAATGTATAAATTAAGGTATTATTCTATTTAAATTCGTATTTTTGTTATTCATAGGGTGTTTTGTTGATAGTAATGGTGCGTTGGGCGGTAGAATCATTTGTGATACTGGTTACATCTCCTTTCGTAGTGAAGTAAACGTAATTTCCTTTATCGTAAAAACGATATACCTTGCAACCGTCATGTTCAAACAGATAGCTGACAGTGTAAGTGGAGTTGTTTTCAGACTCTCCGATTTTTAACGGTATGGACGCACATGAATTAAATCCTATTATAGTAAGGAGGGGAAAAGTGAATAATTTGATGATGTTTTTCATAATGGAAAATGTTAATGTTGTTGTGAACACAAATATAGGTGTTCTTGTTTATTTTATATAAAGTGAACGTTTAATTAAATATAAAAACGTAATTGTAATGAATACAATTTTGAAATAAAATATATATCTTTGTGTCATCAACAGATGATCAAATAATACTAACTAATAAAACTAACAATTATGGCTAAAAGCGTAAAAGGTACACAGACAGAGAAAAACTTGCTGACTTCATTTGCAGGTGAATCACAGGCTAGAATGCGTTATACTTACTTTGCAAGTACAGCAAAGAAGGAAGGTTATGAACAAATAGCAGCTATTTTTACAGAAACAGCCGATCAGGAAAAAGAACATGCAAAACGTATGTTTAAATGGTTGGAAGGCGGTATGGTAGAAATTACTGCCAGCTATCCTGCAGGTATCATTGGTACCACTATGGAAAATTTGAAAGCTGCCGCTGCCGGTGAAAATGAAGAATGGACTACTGATTACCCTCACTTTGCTGATGTGGCCGATCAGGAAGGTTTTCCTGCTATCGCTACTATGTATCGCAGAATCGCTGAAGCTGAAAAGGGGCATGAGGAAAGATATCTGGCTTTATTGAAGAATGTGGAAGAAGGCACAGTATTCAAGAAAGCAGAAGAAACTGTATGGCAGTGCCGTAACTGCGGTTACATTTATGTAGGTACGGAAGCTCCTGAAGTATGTCCTGCATGTCTGCATCCGCAAGCTTATTTCGAAGTGAAGAAGAATAATTATTGATTGAAATAAAACCACTCGTTCATCATGGATCCGGTTTCTCTGAAAAGGGGAAACCGGATTTTTTATTTTTTTTAGAATTAGAGTTAATATAATAAGTTTGCTTACATATTAAAAATTATCCTTAATTTTGTAATCAATTACCGATTTATATGAAAAAACACTTCTTATTGACATTACTTCTCGTATTTTTGTGTCTTCCTGAGTACATACGGGCAATGGATGAATATGCATTGCTCCAGATAGGGTATACCCAAGGTCTGTCTAATAGTGCGGTTCTTTCACTTTATCAGGATAATCATGGATTCATGTGGTTTGGCACTTACGATGGATTGAATAATTATGATGGTAAAACAATGAATGTCTATCGCACGGATATGGCATAAAAAAGCAACTGCTTAATAATGTTATTTATCATGTAGATGGTGCGGAGAATAACTGCTTATGGATTTCTACCAATACAGGAATCAACTGTTTCTCGGTCAATAAAAGATGTGTAGTCGGTTCTTATGAAATGTTTAAGGATGATTTTATCCTTTACTCCAATCGTAAAGGTAATACATGGGTAATGGATAAGGATGATGTCTATTATTACAACGTTCCACTTCGTAATTTTGTTAAAGTACACAAGAAAGACAAGGTTTTTAACAAGGAACTTTCATTTGTAGATGAAAAGGGGTATCTATGGTTGTTTTCTTCTAAAGATAATAGTGTGTATAGATGTCATGTGGATGACTTTAGTCAGGAGAAGCCTAATTTCTCGACTATTCGTACGAATATTCATCAAAAAGAGGATAGAGTATACATTCTATCAGAACGGAATATTAAGTTTTATCGATAAGGACAATGACTTGTTTTTGTTTGATATAATGCGCAATACGAAGGTATATATTCGTAATGTGGAAGAACTCGTCCGCAAATATGGAGCTATAAAAGGGATAATTTCATTCTATGATGATATTGTTATTGCCTTTATACGGAATGGTTTGATAAAGCTGGATGCTGCATCCCGGTATTCGGAGAGTGTGATAGATCGCAATATCCGAATATTTTCCGTTTATAAAGATCCTGTGCAGGATATTATTTGGGTGGGAACGGACGGGCAAGGAGTCATGGTTTACTCAAAAAAACATTCTTTGTCCACACATCTTATGTTCAGCCATCTTCAAAATAAGATAATCCGTCAGGTCCGTTCCATTCATACAGATGATAAAGGTAATTTGTGGTTTGGAACGAAAGGTGATGGATTGGTCAGAATTAAGGATTATACTGGAAATGTTAATGGTAAATTCCCTCTTCATGCCATTTCTGTTTATTTTCCCGGAGTTAAGAAAGATATATTGGACTACAATCGGGAATTGACTGAATTTCAAGTGTTCGGTATTATTCCCAGTCGCTATATGGATGGATTTTGGATAGGTTCGGCGGAGAATCCGGGATTGTCATATTATGATTATAAAAAAGACAGGGTCACTCCGATTACCGGTGATACAAAGTTATTGCAAAGGGTACACAGGGTGTATGAAGAGAATGAGTCTACTCTATGGCTGACCACTTCAGGATGTGGAGTATGTAAGGTGATTCTTGGTGAAAAAGATGGCAAGATAGTCGCTGATAGCGTACAACAATTTATTTTTAGAGATGGACAAAAGGAAATAAATGATTTTTTTCCTATGCTAGTAGAAAATGATTCTATAATGTGGTTGGGCAGTCGTGGCATGGGATTGGTTAGATTCAATTTCAAGGAAAGAAAATATAAAGTGCTTCTGTTAAGCGATAAAGAAAAGTTCTCTATTAATGATATACTTTCAATTTATAGGAAAGATGATACTTTTTATTTGGGGACAGTTTCGGGACTGGTCCGCTTGAATTTCGATGCGGAAGGTAAGCCTGATGTATTTTGTATGGGTAAGGAACAAGGTTTTCTGAATGATATGATTCATGGTATTCTGGAAGATGAAAATGGTTTCTTATGGTTGAGCACGAATAAGGGATTGGTTAATATAATCCTGAAAATAATGCTTTTCACACTTATTATTATAGCAACGGTTTGCAGATAGGTGAGTTTAGCGATGATGCTTTTTACAAATGTCCCTATACGGGAAATTTGTTTTTTGGAGGTATCGACGGACTTCTTTATTTGGAAAAGGAAAGGATGAATGAGGTTGAGTATCACCCCGATGTACGTTTCCGGGATCTAACTTTAGGGGTGGAGCCGGTGAACTTTTATGATTATTATGATGAGGCGGCCAATACTCTTTATTTGGGAGGAGTTAGTCTCTCATTCTCTGTTTCCTTTATTGCCCCCGATTTTGTTGAGGGGGATAATTTTGAATATTCCTATAAACTGGAAGGTAATCACAAAGAAGAATGGACACCTTTCACTCCAGATAATGTAGCTGTATTCAAGTCATTACGCTACGGAGACTATACGTTGAAGGTAAGATATAAAAAAGATGTGTTTGATACCGAGTATAAGTTTTATTCCTTGAATATACATATTCAGCCTCCATGGTATTTATCCTTATGGGCTTATACAGCTTATATGCTGATTATTCTTATCTTGGGTATTTATGGGATACGTCTGGCTAAAAAGTATTATCGCAGAGAGAAACTGATAAAAGAATTGATGCTTCATGAATCGCATAATGCTGCAATGAACAGCATAAGTGGACTATTTCATGAAACGACAGGATCTTTTGCCACTATTTATAGAATGTGCGGACAATTACGGCAATTCAAATCAATGCCTGGAGAATATTATAAAATGCTGGATGTCATTCATGAGACAGTATTATCATTTGCCTTTAAATCAGAAGGTATTTGGGATGAGCGTTTGTCACTTGACGAATATTTGCCCAGAGAAATAACCGTGTATGGTGAGGTGGGGCTAAAACAATTATCGGATGAAATGATACGTATGCTCATCTACAGAGGATATAATAATCTGTCCGATTTAACGGTTGATATAGAAAAGGGCCTTAAAGTCTCTTTGCCTAAGAATGCCTTGAGTTATATTATATATTATCTCTATTCTATTTCATTGTCTGCTAAACTCCCTGTACATATTTCGATAACAGCAGAGGGCGGGACGCTGACTTTAAGATTAAATTTGTCAGAGGAGATTTCTGATAGGATAATCGGAGTGCAAAAGGAGGATGGGCAACTTTCTGCATCTGATTCTGATTTTAATACTTATCTATATCAATGGCTATATGTTTATGCCATGAAAGTGATGAAAGGCAATGCATCCCGTAAAGAGCATGAAACTTTTATTGAGTTGCCTTTACAACAGAAAAAAAAGAAGAACCCATTGGCGGGATGAATAAAAAGACAGTGCTTTTACTGGAAGACAAGAATGAGATAGCGTGGTTGGTAAGTGATATATTGTCCGACAACTACGATGTATGTTGTGTGCATACCTCTCAAGAAGCTTTTGGTTATTTACGTAAAAATACTCCGGCTGTATTTCTGGCGGATACTATGATTTATTTAAAAGAGGAAAATAAATTCATAGAGTATGTACAAACAAACAAAGGACTGTTAATGAACACGGCTTTTATTCCCATGCTAACCTGGAAAGCGGCGTTCTTATTGCAAAAGGATCTAAATAAGCTGGTAGATGGTTTTGTGGTTATGCCTTATAATATTCTGTTTTTAAAGGAAATCGTAAATATGGCGGTAAGCCGTAGATCGGTCAAGGAGGATACGGTTCTGGTGAATGTGCCGGGCGAAACAGGAAGAGATATAATTTGTGAAACAGCCGAGCAGGCGAATTTTGCCAAACAACTGCTGAAGGTCTTGGACGATAATCTGGATAAAGAAGATTTGAGTACTGCATTTATTGCTGAACAGATGAATATCAGTCCCCGTCAGTATTATCGCAGATTCAAGGAGATATCCGGTTTGTCACCCACTGATTTTATCAAGAATTATCGCATAGAGAAAGCGGCTGCTTTATTGCTTGAAACTGATTGGCCTATCCTAAAAGTAATTAGTGAGGTAGGCATACAAAGCCGGTCTTATTTCTATAAGGAATTTGCTTCACGCTATGGTGTGACCCCCAAAGTTTATAAGAAGAACAGGCTGGATAAAGAAATAACGGAAGAGGAAAATATAGATAATTAAAAGCTGATAATTTATCCATGGAAAAGGTCTTGCGACATCTTAAAATGATGTTGCAAGACCTTTTCCGATTTTAAACAGATATATGTATTAACTTAGTGTGTTTGTTTTTGAGCAGAAATGCCCTTAAAAAGTGTCTAAAACTGTTCTCTATTGTGCCATTTGTGCTCTGTGGTGACATTTTTGGGTGTGACATCATTTTGGCATATTAGAGAACAGTACTTTATTTAAAACAACGTTAATTTGCAATTATGAATGGCATTCGTAATAGAGAGAAAGTTTAACCTTATTATTTATTTAAAGAAATCACATGAGAAAACATTTTGTAGATTTGCGGTGTATTTTAGAAACACAGAAATTTACTTGTATTGCAGCTTTATTATTGGCTTCCGGTTTGTCCGTAAGCGCTGTCCCTCTTGCTGATAAGTCAATAAGCTCAGCAGAGTCTGTCAGGAATATAGAACAACAAAGTTCTAGAGTGGTAAGAGGTTTGGTGCAAGATAAAAACCATGAACCTATTATAGGTGCTACAGTCGTAGCCAAGGGAAGTGCTACAGGTGTCATAACAGATATAAATGGTTTGTTTACTATAGAACTTCCTGTAGGAGTAGCCAAATTATCATTTTCTTATATCGGATATTCTACGGTAGAAGTAGACGTTAGTCAGCAGTCTAAGGTGAACGTTACCTTGTTTGAAGATGTTGTAAGTTTGCAGGATGTAGTTATTGTAGGTTACAATATGGTGAAGCGCGGACAGATAACTGGTGCCATCGATATGGTTAAAAGTGATAAAATAGCCCAGCAGTCTTCAGCTGCCTTGGAAGACCGCCTGCAAGGTAAGGTGGCCGGTTTAATGATTTCTACAGGCTCCGGTCAGCCCGGATCCAATGATGTGAAGATACGTGTACGCGGTACAGGTTCTATTAACGGCTCGAACACTCCTCTTTATATATTAGATGGCGTAATGATTGAAGCCGCCCAGTTTGCCTCATTGAATAATGATGATATACAGGATATTCAAGTCTTGAAGGATGCTTCGGCTACAGCTATCTATGGTTCCAGAGGTGCAAACGGCGTAATTGTTGTTACCACCAAAAAAGGGACTCAAGGTAAGACGCAGGTTAGCTATAATCTGAAAGTCGGAATGACCATGCTGCGTGATCCCAAAAGTCCCATGATGACAAGTGCGGAGAATATTCTTTATCAAAGCTATTGCGTGGCTCAAAGTCCTAATTCAAAGTCTTTTCCATTGATGCGTTTATTAGGATTGGAACAGAAGGCTGCTGCCGGAACGATAACTACGGCAGAGCAACAGGAATTGGCCGCCGGTGCCGACCGTCTGGCCACAGCACGTGCTACTGATACAGACTGGATTGGCGAAATGACACAGACCGGTCTGACCATGGATCACAGTTTGACCTTATCCGGCGGTACGGAAAAAACAAAGTTTTTCATTTCTGGATCATTTCTGGATCAGGAAGGTTCTTTAGTCGGATCTGAAATGAAACGCTATTCTGCCCGTGTAAACCTGGATCATAAAATAAACAATAGGGTTGATGTCGGGATAAATGCCAGCGTAGGATATTCTGATTCTAAATTTGCCGACCCAAATACTGGAGAAGGACGTATAGGATGGACAAATCCATGGTTTACCGCCTTATTAGCTTATCCGTATGAATCAGCGGACAATTGGTATAATGGTGATAACCCCACGTTGATAACAAAATATTTTAATCGTGACGCTGACTTGTTGCGTTTGGTCGGTTCCGCTTATTTGAATATCCGTTTTACGGATTGGTTGCGTTTCAAGACCAATTTCGGTATTGATTATTATGGGAGAAAGAATATGACATCTTTGGATCGTGAGCACCCTAAATCTGCTAGTAATAAAGGATATTTGTCACAAAGTACTTCGGATACCCGTCGTTATACATGGACAAATACATTGAATTTTAATAAGGTATTTAATGATATACATTCCGTATCGGGTGTAGCCGGTTTTGAATTATTTGATGGAGTTTACTCCGGATTTAATCAGACAGGATATGATTTGGATCAGTTTATGACAGATACACCTGCCGGTATTGGTGATAAAAACGGTACGTCTGCCAATCCTCCTACAATAGGTGGAAGCAAGACTCACAGCAATCTTCTTTCTACGTTTACCCAGTGGAATTATACTTTTGACAATCGATATAACCTGTCCGCAAGTTTGCGTTATGATGAGTCGTCTAAATTTGTAGGAAGCAATAAAGGAGCTATTTTCTGGTCGGTTGGAGCTGCCTGGGACTTGGGAAATGAGAAATTCATGGAGCAGTTCGATAAGATTGACCAGTTGAAGATTCGTGCCAGTTATGGTACTACTGGTAATCAGGATGGTATTTCGGATTTTAGTTCTTTCGATGGTTATAATAAGGTAAGCTATAACGGTAAGCCGGGGTATGCCAATAATGAGTTGGGAAATGCAAATCTGAAGTGGGAGACGTCTGAACAATTTGACTTGGGTGTTGACTTGAGAATGTTTGGGAATCGTTTGAATGCAACTGTCGATTTCTATAACAAGAATACCAAAGACCTGTTGATGTGGAAGAAAATCTCTCAAGTTTCCGGGTTTTCACAGATTCAAACTAATGCAGGTTCTGTTCGCAATCGCGGTATAGAAATCGCAGTCAGCGGTACTCCTGTCCGCACTAAAGACTTTGAATGGACTATTGGAGCCAATATCACTTATAATAAAAATGAAGTAACCGATTTGGGAACTTGGTCTAATGAGGATAATCGTTTTATAGATGGTGATGTTCTATATGAAATAGGCAAACCCCTGGGTACATGGTGCATGGTAGAGTGGGCCGGTGTAAATCCCGAAACAGGTGAAGTGTGGTTTTATGACCAAAAAGGTGGAAAGACGGAGAATATATCAGATGCTCCGGCGGTGGACAAATTCAAGTCTTCTGAAGTTCCCTGGTTTGGTGGTTTCAATACAAGTCTGACTTATAAAGGGTTTGAACTTTCAGCAAACTTTACTTACGCATTCGGCTATTACATTATGAATTCAAGCCGTTGGTATCTGGATAATCACAATTTTAATGGAAATAAGCCGGCCTATATGCTTGATATGTGGAGACAGCCGGGTGATGTAACCACTGTTCCCCGTTTTGATGCGAAGAATAATCCCAGTCCCTGGGCTTCCCAATTCTTGGAAGATGCCTCTTTCCTGAAATTGAAAACGTTGAGACTGGCCTATACTCCGTCAAGAAAGTTATTTGATAAACTGAAAGTGGTGAAATCAATGACTGTATTTTGCCAAGGAGAAAACCTGGCAACCTTTACATCCTATTCAGGCCAGGACCCTGAAGTAAGCGGTTCAATAGACTATATGTCTTATCCATTGCCCGTTAATGTAACGTTTGGTGTTAATCTTAATTTCTAACAATAATAATGATCTCGTATGAAAAAGATAATCAATTATATAGCTGCCGTCGGAATGATCATGTCTGCTGTTTCCTGCTCATTCACAGATTTGGAGCCGACAGATAAGGTAGGGGATAAAGAAATATTCAGCTCTGTTACTACTTTGGAACAGGCTTTGACCGGAACCTACTCTAAAATGTCCATGAAAACTACTATCAGTGTCAGTGCTGTTTTATCGGATGATGTATATAAAGGTGGTCAGAATGGAGGTGCCGGGGATGACTCATATCAATGGACTTACAGTGCTTCCACCGGTGATCATAATACCTTGTGGTCTTCCTATTATTCGGTTATAAGCATGGCCAATAGAGTGATAAATGGTTCTGTAGGTATAACTCCTGCCGACGATAGTGAGGCCAAAACCAAGAATAATTGTATAGGAAGCGCCCTGTTTATCCGCATACACCTATTTTGATTTGCTTCGTTTCTTTTCTGATTATGAAAAGAATGACAGTTATGGTATTCCTTATTCCAAAGAAACTGTAGTATTGGAAACTTTGGGACGTAATTCTGTTGCAGAGTGTTTTGCCGCTATCAAAGAAGATTTGGAGACAGCTATCCCTTTGCTTGTCCAGGTTACTCCGGATGATCCTGCGTATGCTTCTCAGGCTGCTGCTAAAGCATTGTTGGCACGTGTTTATCTGTATGAACGCAATTACGATAAAGCTTATGAATATGCATCTGCAGTGTTAGCTCAGAATCCTATAGCTGCTATGAATGAATATGGAGCCTTATGGACCGATGAAAGTAATAAAGAAGTTCTTTTTGAATTGAAAAAACTTTCAGGAGAAGAGACTATCGGTACTATTTTCTTTAGTGCCGACAACAGTAGTTCTTTTGAACCTTCTACAGAATTGATCAATAGTTTTGATGAGGATGATATCCGTTTGCAGATATTTATAGGTGATGGTGTGGACCGTGACGGAGTAGCTGTGAAGCGTGTCAACAAGTATAAAGGTACGGCAGAAAATGTAGGTCTGGCAGATCAGAAGATGTTACGTTCTTCCGAGATGCTATTAATCATGGCTGAAGCGAAAGCCCATACCGATTTAGCTGAAGGGAATAAATTGTTGAATCAATTGCGTGCGGCACGTATAGAAGGCTGGGAAAGTAAGGATTACACGACAGAAGAAGTGTTGTTGAATGAAATTTTGTTGGAGAGACGCAGAGAATTGTGTTATGAAGGACATCGTTTCTTTGATATGCGCCGTTTTAACTTGCCTATCTATAAACCGATGATTGACAAGACCCTGGATATAAATGACCATCATCGTATCCAGCCTATCCCTTTGTCAGAAATGCAAGGCAACCCGGTAATTGCCAAACAACAGAACAGTGGTTATTAACCTGTTTGAAAAACTGTTAACTTAGCAGATGCGGAATCGTCTGCTAAGTTCCGTAACTTTAATCATATATGAATAGAAAAATTGCATCATTTTTTGCTTTAGCATCATGGGTGGCCGTGGCTATGGCACAAGTGGAGTATGTCAACCCTATGATAGGGACAGATGGTATGGGACATACTTTTCCCGGTGCCTGTGTACCTTTTGGTATTGTGCAGCTGAGCCCGGATACAGATACTATTCCTCATAACGTAGATGGAGTATATCAGGGAAAAGCTTATGAATATTGTGCCGGCTATCAATATCATGATAAAACGATAGTGGGCTTCAGTCATACTCATATGAGCGGAACAGGACATTCCGATTTGGGGGATATCTTGATAATGCCTACCACAGGACCGTTAAAATTGAATCCGGGTACATCAGATAATCCCGACAGCGGTTATCGTTCCCGTTTTACACACGATACTGAAAAGGCTGCTCCCGGGTATTATGAAGTAAAGCTGGATGATTATGGAGTGAAGGTACAACTCACGGCCACACAGCGTGTGGGAGTTCATAAATATACCTTTCCTGTTGATAAAGAAGGGCGGATTGTTCTCGATTTGAATCATAGTATTTATAATTATGAAGGAAAGACCCTATGGGCTACTTTGCGGGTTGAAAATGATACGTTGCTGACAGGATATCGTATAACAAACGGCTGGGCGCGTACCAACTATACTTATTTTGCCATTTCCTTGTCACAACCTATCAAGAACTATGGATATAAAGATCATCAGCGTATCTTATACAACGGTTGGTGGAGAAAGTTTCCGATCAACAATAATTTTCCCGAAATGGCAGGCAGGAAATTAGTTTCATATTTTGAATTTGATACTTCCAGGAACCCCGAGTTGGTGGTAAAAGTAGCACTTTCGGCTACCAGTACGGAAGGTGCCTTGAAGAATCTGCAAGCTGAAGCGGTATCAAAGTCTTTTGAAATGATTGCTAGTGAAGCATCTGATAACTGGAAGCGGCAGTTGGCTTCCATCGAAATACAGGGAACGAAAGATCAACAAGTTATGTTCTATACATCCTATTATCATACTATGATTAATCCGTCGGTATATATGGATGTAGATGGCAAGTATCGTGGCTTGGATCATAACATTCACCAGGCAAAAGGATTCACCAACTATACTATTTTCTCTTTGTGGGATACCTATCGTGCGGAACATCCCTTATTAATGTTGATGAAACCGAATGAGGCGACTGATATGGTGAAATCTATGATTAAGCATCAGCAGCAAAGTGTACACGGATTACTACCTGTATGGAGTCACATGGCAAATGATAATTGGTGTATGAGTGGTTATCATTCAACTTCTGTTCTTACAGATGCTATAACTAAGGGAGCTGACGTAAATAAGGAAGAAGCATTAAAAGCCATGGTGGTCACTTCTAACGTAAGTTATTATGATGGCATTGGCGATTATATAAAGTTAGGTTATGTTCCGTTTGATGTAAATGGTACGGCTGCTTCCACCACTTTAGAATATGCTTATGATGACTGGACTATCTATAAGACTGCTTTGAATATGGGCTATGAGGAAGTAGCATCACAGTATAGGATACGTGCTCTGAATTATCATCATATTTTTGATAAAGAATTGGGTTTCGCCCGTCCGCGCTATAAAGATGGCAGTTTCAAAAAAGAGTTTGACGCCCTGCAAACCTATGGCGAAGGTTTTATTGAAGGAAACTCCTGGAATTTCTCTTTCCATGTCCCTCATGATGTATTTGGAATGATGAAGTGTATGGGAGGCGAAAAAGAATTTTTGCGCAAGCTGGATGAACTTTTCGGCATGCATCTCCCTGAAGTGTACTATAAAGACAATGAGGATATTACGGCTGATTGTCTGATAGGTGGGTATGTTCATGGTAATGAACCTAGCCACCATATACCTTATTTATATGCATGGACTTCACAACCTTGGAAGACACAATATTGGGTGCGTGAGATTATGAACAAAATGTATAAGAACCACATCCGTGGTTTGGGAGGTAATGATGATTGCGGTCAGATGTCTGCTTGGTATATTTTTACGGCAATGGGATTTTATCCGGTTTGTCCGGGGACCGATGAGTATGTATTGGGAGCTCCTTATCTACCTTATATAAAGCTGAATTTGACTAATGGTAAGACTTTGGAAATTAAGGCTCCGGGTGTAAGTGACAAAAAGCGTTATGTGAAATCGGTGCGTTTAAATGGAAAACCTTATACTAGAATGTATATTAATCACGGAGATATATTGAATGGAGGCACATTGGAATTTGTCATGAGTACTTCGCCCGATAAAAAGCGTGGTCTGGCAAAATCCGATAAACCCTATTCACTGACTGATGGAGAATAAAACTGGAAAATCAATAAAAGCAATAATCAAGATAAGATGAAAAAACAATATTTCTTAGCAGCTTTATACCTGTGCATGGGAATATCCGCATGCACCTTGACAACATCGAAACCTGAAACCAGCACGCTTGTGGTCATAGAAGAAACGGATAGCTTTTGGAAGGATTATTTTATAGGTAATATTGTATTTGAAGATAAGGCACCACAGAGTGAGGGTTCGCATATTTATCATAACTTAATTCCTGATGCGGAAGCATACATCGGCAAGCAAGCTCGTACAGTGCTGAACACTCTTTATTTTAGTCCAGAAGACAGCATTGCACCTGTTTATAATCTGCATTACAGTTTGGAGGATAGTGATGGTGTTTCGGCCAAAGGCGGTGAAAATGGTGAAATTTCTATCTTTTACAGTACACGTCATATAGCCAAGGCATTTGAGAATAAAGACACTGCCAACGTGGATTTCGAAACACGAGGTGTCTTATTACATGAGCTCACTCATGCTTATCAGTTGGAGCCACAAGGGATCGGTTCGTATGGAACGAATAAAGTATTTTGGGCATTCATCGAGGGTATGGCCGATGCGGTGCGTATAGCCAATGGTGGTTTTCACGGCGAGAACGATCGTCCCAAGGGAGGAAACTATATGGATGGCTACCGTTGTGCGGGGTATTTTTTCGTTTGGTTGCGTGATAATAAAGATCCTGATTTTCTCCGTAAATTCAACCGGAGTACGCTTGAGGTCATTCCTTGGTCGTTCGATGGTGCTATCAAGCATGTGTTGGGTGAAGAATATGATGTAGACACGCTATGGAACGAATATCAGGTAGCGGTAGGCGATATAAAGAGATAAGACGATGAAAAAGTACTTGTGTATGTGTATTTCCTGTGCCTTTGTTTTTTTTGCTAAGGCACAGGAAGAGCGATTGAGGGACTATGTTAATCCTTTTGTGGGTACGGACGGGTATGGAAATATTTATCCCGGTTCACAAATTCCATTTGGAGGTATACAGATCAGTCCGGATACAGACAATCATTTTTATGATGCTGCATCCGGTTATAAATATTCTCATCCTACCATTATGGGATTCAGTTTGTCACATTTGAGTGGAACAGGTATTCCCGATTTGGGAGATTTCTTGTTTGTTCCTGGTACAGGAGAAATTAAGTCGATTCCTGGTACACACGAAAATCCCGATGAAGGTTATCGTTCACGTTATTCGCATGAAAAGGAATGGGCTTCTCCTGGCTATTATGGAGTGGAGTTGATAGATTATGGAGTAAAAGCAGAAATGACTTCGGCTTGTCGTAGTGGAATCTTTCGGTTTACTTATCCTGCTTCTGATAAGGCGTTTATTTTGGTCGATTTGAATCATACATTGTGGCAGAGCTGTCCATGGTCTAATTTGCGACAGTTGAACGATTCTACTATTGTGGGATATAAACTGGTAAAAGGGTGGGGGCCAGAACGTCACATCTATTTTGCGGCTACCTTCTCCCGCAAACTGGAACATTTTTATATTTTGCAGGACGGGAAGCCAGTTATTTACAATACAAAGCGTTTCCGTAGCCATAAAGAAGCCTGGGGAGAGAAACTGATGGCATGTTTCACCTTTTCTACCCATACAGGAGAAGAAGTATATGTAAAAACAGCCATTTCCGGAGTAAGCACAGAAGGGGCGTTGGCCAATATAAATGAGTTGGATGGCTTGACATTTGAGTCTGTAAAGTCCCGTGCAGAGGAACTGTGGGAAAAGGAATTAGGTAAATATCATGTGGCAGGTGACTTAAAGACTAAACGAACTTTTTATACCAGCGCCTATCATGCCGCTTTGCATCCGTTTGTATTTCAGGATGCCGATGGTCGTTATCGAGAGTTAGATAAGAATATCGGTCGTGCTGAAGGTTTTACTAACTATACCACATTTTCGCTTTGGGATACTTACAGAGCTTTTCATCCGTTGCTTAACTTGGTGAACCAGCCTTTACAAGCAAATATAGCTAATTCTATGTTGGCTCATTATGATAAAAGTGTGGAAGAAATGCTTCCGCTTTGGTCTTTTTATGGTAATGAAACATGGTGTATGATAGGTTATCACGCAGTGTCTGTTTTAGCTGATATGATAGTAAAAAGGAGTAAAAGGATTTGATTATGAACGAGCTTTTACAGCCATGAAAACCACAGCTATGAACCGTCACTATGATTGTCTGCCCGAATATATGGAATTGGGATATGTTCCTTGTGATAAAGAAGCGGAATCCGTATCAAAGACTTTGGAATATGCTTATGATGATTATTGCATTGCCCGGGCTGCTAAAGTCTTGGGCAAAGAGCAGGATTATGATTATTTCATGAAGCGTGCCATGAATTATAAGCATTTGATTGATCCTGAGACAAAGTATATGCGTGGTCGTGATTCGCAAGGTAACTGGCGTACTCCTTTCAGTCCCATTGCTTATCAGGGCCCTGGTTCCATACATGGCTGGGGAGATATAACAGAAGGTTTTACAATGCAATATAGTTGGTATGTCCCTCATGATTTTCAGGGTTATATGGATATAGTGGGTAGGGACTTGTTATTGAAACGTCTGGATGAATTGTTCACTATTGAGATGGATGAGAATATTCCTGGTGCGCACGATATACAAGGTCGTATTGGGGCATATTGGCATGGCAATGAACCTTGCCATCATATCGCCTTCCTGTACAACCAGTTGGGGCAGCCATGGAAATGCCAAAAATGGATACGTACCATTGCCAGTCATTTTTATGGTGACGAGCCGGGTTCTTTGAGTGGAAATGATGACTGTGGTCAGATGTCTGCTTGGTATATCTTTGCCTGTATGGGCTTTTATCCGGTAGCTCCGAGCAGTAATGTTTATAGCATAGGTTCTCCTGTGTAAAGGCTATGAAACTGAAATTGAGTAATGGCAAGATGATAGAGATGATAGCAGATAATTGGTCCTCTAGGAATATCTATGTAAAGGAATTGTATGTCAATGGTAAAAAGCATACTTCTTCATATTTGAAGTATGATGATGTCTGTAATGGGGTAAAGTTACGTTTTGTAATGAGTGGTAAGCCTAATTACAAAAGAGGTCTTGATAGTAATTAACTTCTTGTGAAGGTAGGGATATAAGTTTTGTTCGATTTCCTTAGAACTATTGTAATCAGGAGAAAAATATGAAGGGGGTTACACAAAGAAAGATAGCGCCCCTTTCTATCTTGGAGTATCTTGATTAGTTTTTATTCTTCTCTTTTCCCGTTTACAAATTCCCCCGGTTTCATGCCGAACTGTTTTTGGAAACATTTGGAGAAATAAGACGGATTATTGAATCCTACCATATAACAGATTTCATTGATGCGATATTTGTTTTCTGCCAGCAAGATCGCTGCTTTTTTCAAACGTACCACTTGAATCAGTTCATTAGGGGTGATATTGGCCAATGTTTTTATTTTGGCAAACAGGCCCGAACGGCTGATACACAATTTTTCGGCCAGGAAATCTACGGATAATTCCGGATTGGAGAAATTCTCTTCTATGATTTCATTCATACGGGTAAGGAACTTGTCGTCCATAGAATTATTGGCAATGCTGTTCAGCGGAACCAACGGCATCTTCGAGAATTTCTGACGCAGCAGATTACGCAAGTCTATTACGCACAAAGCCCCGACTTTCACAAGCTGGGGCTTTGTTATTACCTAAAGATTTTGTATCTTTAGGCATAAGATTTTCACTATGACAAAGATACATTTTCGTCCTTATAATCCCAACCAAACAGTGCTTTTTCCTCAAAGAATTGATGAGGATATTGCAGAAAACGATCCGGTGCGCATGGTTGACGCCCTGGTTGAGGGCTTGAATCTTGAAAGTTTCAGAAAGCTGTATAAGGAATGCGGCCGCAGCCCTTACCACCCCAAAATGATGCTCAAGGTCATTCTGTATGCCTATATGAACAACATCTACTCCTGCCGGAAAATTGAAAAGCTCCTTCACCGTGACATCCATTATATCTGGCTGGCCGGATATGAGAAACCGGATTTCATTACCATCAACCGTTTCCGCAACCGGGTGAAGAAGGAAATCAACGAGGTGTTTACGCAAACCGTACTCCTTCTCTCTTCCAAAGGCTTCATCAGCCTGAATGTGGAATACATTGACGGGACAAAGCTCGAATCCAAAGCCAACAAGTACACTTTCGTCTGGCGAAAAACGGTTGAGCGGAACCGTGAACGCCTTATGAAGAAGATATATGTCCTGTTAGGGCAGATAGACGATGTCATTGCTCGGGAGAAGTCATCAGAGAACAATGAGGAGGTTGGGTTCACTCCGGCCATGCTGACTGAAATGGCAGGAGAATTGCGTCATGCACTGGAACAGGTTTCCGAGCCATCCGCGAAAGAGGAAAAGACTGAACTGAAAAAGAAACGCAAACAGCTGAAGGAACTGGAAGAACACAGGGACAAACTGCAGGAATACGACTGCCATCTGGAAACGCTGCAAGAGAGGAATTCCTATTCCAAGACGGACAAGGACGCTACTTTTATGAGAATGAAGGAGGATGCCATGCGCAACGGACAGACGAAGCCTGGTTACAACCTTCAAATCGGCACCGAAAATCAGTTCATCACCGATTTTGCACTCTTCCCGAACCCTACGGATACACTGACCCTGATTCCTTTCCTGCAATCTTTTTCAAACAGGTATGACCGGATGGCCCATACGGTGGTTGCTGATTCCGGCTATGGCTCCGAAGAGAATTACCGCTTCATGTCCGAAAACGGCATGGAAGCCTACGTAAAGTACAACTATTTCCACATGGAGCAGCGGCCGAGATTCAAACCGGACCCGTTCAAGGCCGAAAACTTCTACTACAATGAAGAACATGACTTCTGCATCTGCCCTATGGGGCAAAGGATGCGGAGGATAGGCACCAGGAATGTGAAAACCGCATCCGGATATGTCAGCGAAAATGCACGGTACAGAGCTGTCAGGTGTGAAGGCTGTCCCCTGCGATGCCGCTGTTTTAAAGCAAAAGGAAACAGGACGATAGAACTGAATCATAGGCTTAGACAATACAAGCGGAGAGCCAAAGAACTGCTCTGCTCTGAGAAAGGACTGAAACACAGAGGGCAGAGATGCATAGAACCGGAAGCCGTGTTCGGACAAATTAAAAACAATATGAACTACAAACGTTTCCGACATTTTGGAAAGGACAAGGTCTTCATGGACTTTGCCTTCCTAGCCATTGCCTTCAATATAAAAAAGATGTGTGCAAAACTGACAAAAGAAAGGGTATGAACTGGCTGATTGGATGGTTTTATGAGCTTACTGTCGTATTTAGATGCTGGAGGCACATAAATCAAAGAAATCTTCGAATTATCGCAGCTTGAAGAAAGTGAACAGATTTGTATAGTGATGAACAAAAAACGTTCACAAACCGCTTTGAGCAGTTGGTGGATATTTTGGGAAGCAAACTTCATTTTCATTCCTTCCTGTTCCACCTTCCGGAAATCCAGCAATTGGTTTACCAGGAACAGCAGACGCTGGCTGTTACGGTCAATAATATTCAGATCGTCGCGTACTGTAGACGGCAGGGACACGGGAGATTTCATTATTTTCTCCAAAGGTCCTATGATAAGGGATACCGGTGTGCGTATTTCGTGGGCTATCATGGTGAAGAACTTGATTTTGGCTTCGTGTACTTCTTTTTCCTTGTTGGCGTTCAGTTTGTTTATTTCAGCCGTATGTTTCTTCTCTGTCCGTTTGATGATGAAGCGGATGACGAATCCGAAAGCTATGCAAACCAATACAAAATAGAGCAGTTTGGAAGCGGTGGACCAATAGAAAGGAGGGTGGATGGTGATTTTCAGACTGGTTCCTTTTTCATTCCATATTCCGTCATTATTGGTCGCCTTTACTTTGAAAAGATAGGTTCCTGCGGGCAAATTGGTGTAAGTGGCCTTATTTTGGGAGCCTACATAGTTCCAGTCTTTGTCAAATCCTTCCAGTTTATAGGCGTATTTGTTTTTATTGGGGGTGCAATAGCTTAAAGAGGCATAAAGCAAGCTGAATGCATTTTCTTTATAGGATAGCTCCAGTTCTTCCAACTGGTTGAGAGATTTTGGAAGCAGTTTGTTTCCAGTTTGGATTTCCTTATTATCTATTTCCAGTTCTGTAATGATTACTGGAGGAAGCATCACATTTGTCTTAATCTGATGGGGGTAGAAAGCATTGAATCCGTTTACTGATCCGATATAGATTTTTCCATCCGATGCTTTTAAGGCAGCATTAGGTAGGAATTGTTCACTTTGCAGTCCATCGCTTTTAGTAAATACCTGGCAACCTTCTCCCGGTATATAGCGGACCAGCCCTTTTGTAGTGGTCAGCCATAATATATGCTGGTCTTCGATAATGCTGCATATATTGTGGCTGGGTATTTCTAACGGGATGGTTTCAAAATTGTCTTCCTCTATATTGTATTTACAAAGTCCGTTCATGGTTCCTGCCCATATCTCTCTATGGCTGTCTATCAGGCAGCAGTTTACTTGGTTATTGGCCAGCGTATTGGGCAGTGTATTGTTATGCACATAGTTTTTCCATATTTGTTTTTCCGGATGAAATTTGAACAATCCTTTTCCTTGTGTGGAAAACCAGAGATTTCCTTTTGTATCTTGGTCTATGTCTATGGTCATAGCATCTAGGTTCTTAATACGGATAAAATTATCCTCTTCCCGGTTATACAGATTGATTCCATTCATGGATGCTACCCAGATTCTATCCGATCTGTCTTTAAAGTCCATAGCACTGCTTTTTTATGTAATTCCGTGTTTTCATTGATGAATGTGTCTTTTTTGTTCATTATGTTGTAATTATTGGTTGAACTAATTTTTTTTAATACAAAAATTAGGTTCAGTCAACATTATTTTTATTTGTGGCGTATATAGTATAAAAATAAACCAATTTTCTAATACTAACATTAAATTATAATGGAAAACATTACTGTTAATGTATTTGATGATGTGCTTTATTTAGCATGGGAATTTGTATATCTAATATTTTTCACTCGTTTTGTGTGCGTACACGGAAATTATAAGAATGCGTGTGCTATTTTAATAAGTATCTATTATTCTCATAAAAATTGTAATTGTTTCCTTTTAGAATAGAATATAAATAACAATAGTGATTTATATTATTTCACATTCACGGAAAAAATGGACTTTAAATTTTTGTTTAACTTAATATTTTATTATGAAATTTACAAATGAATTAAGAGGAGTGAAAAGCAGACTTCTTCTGTTTTCAGTGCTGTTACTGATACCGGTGATGATGTTTGCTCAGAGCATTACCGTAAAAGGTACTGTACTTGATTCGGCAGGTGAAGCCGTTATTGGAGCTTCCGTTGTGGAGAAGGGAAATCCTTCCAACGGAACCATAACTGATTTTGACGGAAAGTTTACTTTGGCCGTGTCTAAAGGAAAAAGAATTGTTATTTCTTTTGTAGGTTACGAAACGCAAGAAGTGGATGCGGTTACCGGAAAAGAACTGACAATTACGCTGCAAGATGATTCACAAGCGCTTGAAGAGGTAGTAGTGCTGGGTTACAGTAGCAGGGCTCGTAAAGATCTGACTGGCTCAGTAGGTTCCGTGTCTGGTGTGAAGATTGCTGCTGTACCAGTTACTTCAGCCGCTGTGGCTTTGCAGGGAAAAATAGCTGGTGTGCAAGTAACTACGGTCGATGGTGCTCCAGGGGCAGATATTAACATTCGTGTTCGTGGAGGTACGTCTGTGACCCAGAGCAATGATCCTCTTTACATTGTCGATGGTTTTCAGGTGGATAACATCAATGATATTCCTCCTACAGACATTGCTTCTATTGATGTATTGAAAGATGCTTCTATCACGGCAATCTATGGAGCTAAGGGCGGTAATGGTGTAGTGGTTGTTACTACTAAATCGGCCAAAGCTGGAAAAATACAGGTAAGTTTCAATGCCCATTTGTCTACTAGTCATTTGTCTAAAAAATTAGATTTAATGAATTCAGCAGAGTTTGCACGTTATCAATATGAATGGTCGGCGTGTAATGGTAGCCGTTCTAGCAATGCCAAATTTTTCCGTGCTAATTTTGGCAATCCGCAAGATTTGGATATGTATTATTCTTTGCCTACTCATGACTGGCAGGATGAGGTAATGGGAGAGAATCCTATCAATTATTCTACTAATGTAACTATTGGTGGAGGTACAGATAAGATGCGCTTCACTGCTTCTCTTACTCAAAGCGAAGATAAAGGTATTATTATGGGGTCGGGTGTGCGCCGTACCAATTTGAATATCAAGACAGCTATTGATATAACTAAAAATTTGACATTGCATATCAATCCTAAATTTACGTTTCGCCGTGATCAAGGAGCTGGAGGTGATAATATTGGTACAGGCGGTATTATTGATGTACTCCGTTATAGACCCACTAACGGATTACGTGAATTCGGATATATAGATCCTTCTTATGCTGACCCTGATGAAGAAGCATTGTTTACTTATACTAATCCGAAAAGTGATATTGCCATTAATCAACAGAATAAGTATGCTTATAACTATACTAATGCTATTTCATTGGAATGGAAGCCTGTTAAAGGATTGGTGCTTCGTACAGAAGCCACTCTTAGTTTAAACTGGAAAGATCAATATCGTTTTTGGGGTGCCTTGACAGGTGAAGGTACAAAAAATAATTCGTTGCCTGTAGCAAGTATTCAGAAAGATCAGTCTTTTAAATATATTTGGACTAACACGGCATCTTATGGCTTTTCTATTAAAGATAAGCATAATTTTTCCATGTTATTGGGGCAAGAAATTTATCATAGCCAAAATAAGAAGAACTTCCAAAAGAATCGTTATTTCCCACGTGCATTTGAGGCTGGACAGGCTTGGGATAATATGGGATTCGGTACACCGCAGGAGTCAACTTCATCACTTTCGACTCCAGATCGCACTGCTTCTTTCTTTGGGCAGGCAAGTTATAACTATAACCACAAATACTTACTCTCTGTAACTATGCGTGCTGATGGTTCCACTAAATTTGCTCCAGGTAATCAATGGGGATATTTCCCTTCAGTATCAGGTGCTTGGGTGCTTTCAGAAGAAAAGTTTATGGAAGATATAAAATGGATTGATCAGTTAAAACTTCGTGCAGCTATAGGGTTGGCAGGAAATAATCGTATCAGTGATGATATGTGGCGTTATTTATATACTGTTAATTCTACCGGCGGACCTGGATTTGGAGAAGCAACTCAGTTTGGAGAGCAATGGTATGGTAATCAAGGGGGTACTACTTTTGCCAATAAAAATATTAAATGGGAAACTACATTAACTCGTAATCTTGCTGCTGATATCACGCTTTTTAATGGTCGTCTCACTGTTACTCCGGAGATTTATTGGAATACGACGAAAGATTTACTTTATAAATCGGACATTCCTTCAGCAACTGGTTATGTAAGTCAGATGCAAAATATTGGACAAGTAACTAATAAAGGGGTTGAATTAACTATATCAGGAGATATTCTCAGTGGCAGGGATTATGTGCTTTCCGCAAATCTTTCTTTAGGTATGAATAAAATGAAAGTTGATAAATTAAATGGTACAGACAATGTGATTTGGGATCAGAATAACCGTTGGAAATCAAGTTACAATGATTATTGTTTGAAGGTGGGTGACCAAGTAGGACTTATTTATGGTTTTGTATATGATGGTTTATATTCAATGGATGAATTCTATTTTGATCCCACTAATAACTTGCAAGCAGTACCTTGGGGATCAACGGCCGCTGAAAACGGAACTTCGAAAGATGCACCTATTATGGATGCAGACGGTGTGGAACATCCAAAAACAATAATCAATCAGATTTCAGGAGATTCTAATTCAGGCATAGCTACTCTGCCGGGCAAAGTCAAGTTCAAGGATTTGAATGGTGACGGATATATCACAGAAGATGACCGTACTGTTATAGGTAATACCAATCCAAAAGTGCAGGGAGGTTTTGGATTGAGCGGACAATGGAAGGGTTTTGATTTTGCCATGAACTTCAACTTTATGCTTGATTTTGATGTGAATAATGCGACAGCTTACCAGCTTTCCTCATCCGAAAGCAATAAGAATAAGTTCTACAATGTGCTTTCCACATTTGCCGACAAAGGTTGGCGTTATACCCGTGATGGTGATGGCGAATGCTTGTACAAATGTTACTATATTGATGGTTCGTTGGATATGTACCGTGAATTAAACGAAGGTAGGACACTTTGGAATCCGACGGATGTGACAAAAAAAATAACTCATTCCTATTTTATCGAGGATGGATCGTTTCTGCGTTGTCAGGATTTGACTGTTGGCTATACGTTACCTGGAAATCTGACTTCTAAATGGGGGATTTCGAAAGCTCGTTTTTATGTGTCAGCCTCTAATTTGTTTATTATTACTGGGTATTCGGGTTATGATCCTGAAGTGGATATTCAGACAGGATTAACTTGTGGTATGGACTATAACCGTTACCCACGTAGTCGCAGTTTTGTACTAGGTACTAATATTACATTCTAAATTTGAAAGCACATGAAATTTAAAAATACTTTAATAATAGGATTAGCAACTTTGACTCTAATATCATGCAATGATTTCCTTGACGTGGATTCTCCATCAAGTTACAATGAGGACTTTGTGTTCAGCCAAGAAACAGAAATTAGCCGTGCGTTGAACGGTGTTTATGCTTCTATCTTGGTAGGTGATCTTTATGGCAGTGCCTATCAGAAAACTTTTAATTTGAACAGTGATGTTGATATGCAGATGTATACAGGTAATGTAGCAACCCATAATAGCTATGCACGTTTTGATTGTGACGATCAAGGTGGCGAAATTGATAAATATTGGAGAGCTTCTTATAAAGCTATTGAAGATGCTAACCGTTTTATCCGGGGTGTAGAAACTGGTCCGCTTTATAATGAAGAGAATACCGCTGTTATGCAGATGTTGGGCGAAGCCAAGTGTCTTCGTGCTATGGTTTATCATGATCTGGTAGTGATGTTCGGGGATGTTCCTTTCACTTTCCTGCCAGCCTCACAATTAGGTGATAATTATGTGATTCCTGTAATGAATCGCGAAGAAATCCAAAATAAACTTATTGAAGATTTGCAGGATATTGCTCCTAAGATGTCTTCTACTACAACAACAACAGTAGAACGTGCGTCTAAGGAGTTTGCTTGGGCATTAATTGCACGTATTGCATTGACTGCCGGAGGTTATTCACTTCATCCGGATAAAAATAATGCAAATAGTTATGGTGTGATGAAACGTCCGGAAGATTATCAGAAGTATTATCAAATCGTAAAAGAATATACTAGCCTGGTTATTGCTTCGGGGACACACTCTGTAGGCACTTCTTATCAAGATATTTTTACCAAGGAAAGCAATTTTGAAATTATTGCTAAAGGTGATCCTATTTTTGAGATTCCTTTTGCTAAGGAGTCTACAGGTAATACAGGGTATTCTCAAGGACCTACATCAACCGTTAATGAAGGAAAGACATTGGGTAAGAATGTATGGGGAGAATCTAAAGGTGATATACGTTTGAGTGCTTTTTACCGTTATTCATTCGATGAGAATGATAAGCGTCGAGATTTTATTAATGGACTTTGGTATTATGGTAACAGTGCTAATAATGCTACTCAGGATTCTTGTATGATTCGTGCGGATTATACTGTCCATAATAATAAATGGTCTAAATTATGGGCGAATGCGGGACAGTTTACCAATTTGAGTGCCAGTAATACAGGTATTAACTTCCCTTATATGCGTTATACGGATGTTTTGTTGATGAATGCCGAAGCTGTTAATGAGTTGGAAGGACCTACTGCCACTGCTCAGGAGTCACTTCGTCAAGTCCATGCACGGGCATTCGATGACCAAAGTGTTGTTTCTGCCTATATTGCTCAGGTGGCTTCTTCTAAAGAAACTTTTTTGAAAGCCGTGCTTGATGAACGTAAATGGGAGTTTGCGGGTGAGAATATGCGCTGGAGAGATCTTGTCCGTAATAATCTTTATGGACAGGAAATTGTTTATAGTTTTTTGCGCTATCTTTCTGTAGGAATGTCTAATGCCGGTTCTTCTACTGGCTTCGAAGATGATATAGCTGAACATGATGGTAGTGCTTATTTGGATGATCTTCCCGAATCTATGTATTACCATGTTCTTCCACAAACGGTTGAATGGCGTGTGGATGTAAATCAAGTTTATGGCTATCCTTATCCCAATAAGATATTGGATATGCTCTATATTTATAATCCTTACAAATCAGCTAATCAACCAGCGACAGCTTTGGTAGCTGTTGATGGAGCAACTTGGAAGATGGCGGAATTTTATCAGTGGAGCAATGATTCGGAGCCTACTAACCAATGTAAATATTCATTCTATGGATATATTCGTCATACAGAACAAGGAATGATTGTGTTGGTCAAAGATGGAACAGAATCACCACTGGATGGTAATTCTGTTCCTGAGGTGAATGATTTACCTCCTGTACGTTATATTTTACCTTATCCTAATGCGGCTATCCAACGCTCAGCAGGTGTATACAAGAACTATTATGGCTATAAATAATTTATAAAAGGACAGAATGATGAAAAAAATATTTTTATATGCATTAATGTTATTTTCAGGTTTCTCATGTATTTCGTGTTCTGATGATGATGAGAAAGGAATGGCAAATATAGATAGAGAATGGATGACTATGTTCATTTGTGATAATAATAGAGGAAAAGGGGATGACTATGCTTATAATTGTAAAGCAGAGGGACCGAATGGCAATGATATTCATCTTTATTGGTATGGAGTGAATAACTGTGCGGGCTACCAGATTCGTCAGGCACTACAGCCAAATGTTTCGGGTGGTGCAGATGCTTGGGGTACATCTGCCGAAAACGGTCTTTTGTTACTAGATACCATTGTAGGACCGGAGGTCCTTGATTTAGTTATTAAAGATCAACAGTATTCCACTGATTATCGTTTTGCTATTCGCGTGTTATCAACAAAAGATGATAATGTGACTGATTTTTCACATGCATCCAAATGGTATGGACATGGTGATGGCAGACAGTGGGCAGAATGGATGGGCATTACCACTTCTGATCGATATGCAACTCCATTCTGTGTCTATGTAGATGCTTCTAAGACTACACAGACTACTATGCGTGTGATGTTGAATCGTGCTTTCAAAACTGTAACAGAAGGGGTATCAGACGATGATAAGGCTATTTATCGTGAAAAATTTCAGCTTGATGCTAACGATAATTTTGTTTATCAGTGGTTGGAAGTAGATCCGTCTCCTAATAATCCTGAATCAACAGTGAATGAAAAATGGAGAAAATATAAATTAACCGATGAGGATTTTGAAAAGGGATATGTAGATATTGACGGACTTCAGAAAAACTCTGTTTATGTGATTAATGTTCGCAACGAGAATGTGAAGGTAAAATGGGACGCATATTACAATACTTGTTCTGCCCGCTCAGACGGAGAACCGGGAGAGCCTATTTTAGTAACTCATGACTTAAGTGCTCCAAGTCGTGACCGGTTTGATTCAGATGAAGCTTATCAAAATGCTTTGATACAGCACGAGGCTGCTCTGAAATACAATGCAATGCGTATTGATTTCCTTTTAACAGACTTCATTTCCGATGTAAATTTAGCCGAAGGACAGACTTATTATTTGGAAGGTGGAAAGACTTATTGTATGTTTGATAATTTAACTACCTGCAAAGGTTTTGTTCTTCGTACTCGTCCTGAGGATGTAGCAGCAGGTAAACGTGCTAAAGTATTGTTAGGTGGTATGCATATGACAGGTACTAATGTTAATTCTATGAATTTGATGTTCGGGCGCCAGCCACAAGCTGGAGAAGGAGGAGAAATTTATATGAAGATGCTCGAATTTTATGATATTGATTTCGATTGTCCAATGGCTCTTACTTATGGTGATAATGTTGCCGGTTTGGGTTCGGCTACAGGTAATTATTTCATTAATATGTTTTCTAATGGTATGGCTGTACATTTGGAAAGTTTTGTGGTGAAAAATTGTACTTTCAAGCGTCTGGTACGTGGGTTCATTCGTGAGCAGGGGCCTAATTACAAAATTTGGGATCATGTCTTGATAGAGGATAACCAGTTCTTTGACTGTGGCTATTATAGTAATGGTGCCGGAGGTTATCCATGGATTGCCGGTTCCGGGAATAATGCGAATTCTAATTTATATAAGGACTTTGTGGTTCGTGGAAACACTTTCTATGATTGTCCGTTCCCTTCATTTTTCAGTGAAACCAAGCAGAGTGCATGGAAGGGAGGGGCATGGAATATAACGTTTGAAAACAATACTTTGGTTAACTGGAACACTCGTGCAGCAGGAAATATTTTCAATATGCGTAATATTCCAGATGGAAGTACTTATACGGTGAAAAATAACCTGATTGTTTTGACCAAGCAGGACGGTGATGTCCGAAAGATGACTATGGCAGGAGCTGATATCCGTAAGACAATGACTATGGCAGACGGTACAGCCGGACATGTGACATTGAATTTTGACAATAATTATTCTACAAATACTTTTTTATCCAACGGACAAATTTTTAGCAATAATCCATGGACTGCGACTAAAAATAATTTTGGCACCTTGGTCAACAATGGTTCTGCTACTTTAAATGGAACATTGGAAGTTCTTGTAGATGATATTTCTCCATTAGAACTGATGGTAAGTCCAAATCCACCACATAAGGCTACTGCTGATAACGATCAATATATGCATCGTGCAGATGCACTTGATGGTACGGCTGGAGAGCATGGTGTAAACTTGTATTACAATCAGACAGGTAAAGTTATGGAGTCAAAAATTTATCAGTTGAACATTGGTGCGGCTAAATGGCGTAATGGTTCTGTTAGATAGCAGAATGGGGTTTGATAAGTTTTATAGTTATTATAATGTGAATGTCTTCTGAGAATCTTTGGATTTTGAAAGACAGATATTTGATAGAAAAGCCGATCTGTGATAGATAGGCTTTTTTTATGTATAGGTAAAGGGGCAGAGTATCAAAAATTGTATAGGTTTGATGATGTCTGTGCAAAATCTGCCTGAAAAAGACCAAATATTCTCTGTATTCAGATTGGAAAACGCATAATTTTGTTTGCTGGTTTTTATCAAAACATATAGGAATAATGAAAAATACATTCAAAAAAGTGTTTATTGGCTTTATGGCTTTTGCCATGGCAACCGGCTCCTTTGCGCAGCAAAGAGCTCATAAAAAGGATAATGAGTCGTATCCTAAGGAATGGAAACAAATAGCACGTATGGAGCAGGATTCTTTCTTTCTGACAGATGAAGCTCGGCGGATTGCTGAAAATGTATTGGCTTTTCAACGCTGTACGGGCGGTTGGCCGAAGAATATAGATATGGCCCGCCGCATGAATGATAAAGAGCTGGCTAAAGTGATAAAGGATAAATCACGTCGTGATGATTCTACGATAGATAATAATGCCACAACTGCCCAGATGATTTTTTTAGCCCGTCTTTATAGGCAGACTAAGGATATACGTTATCGGGATGCTTTCCTTCAGGGAGTGGAATATTTGCTGAGTGGTCAATACGAAAACGGAGGATGGCCGCAATTCTGGCCCGGTCCGCGTGGTTATCAGGTACATATTACTTTTAATGACGATGCCATTGTTAATACATTGAATATGATACGTGATATGATGAATCACAAAGCGCCTTATGAGGATGATTTGATAGACAAGGCTTTGTGTGTACGTTTGGGAAAAGCCTTTAATAAAGGAATAGAGTGTATACTGGCTACACAAATTATAAAGGATGGAGAACCTTCTGTGTGGTGTCAGCAGAATGATAGGGAAACATTGAAGCCTGCACCGGCACGTGCGTATGAGTTGCCGTCTTATTGTTCGGCGGAGAGTGCCGGAATTGTGCGTCTGCTCATGGAATTACCTGCACCCGACGCACGTGTGAAGCGGGCGGTTCACGGAGCCATGAAATGGTTTGACAGGTATAAACTTACCGGTTTGAAATGTGAGCGTATCGTGCTGGCAAATGGTGAGCGGGATACTCGTCTTGTGGAAGATCCTCAAGCCAAGCCTATTTGGGCGCGTTATTATGATTTGAAATATTGTGAACCGTATGTATGTGACCGTGACGGGCTGCCACGTCGCCATTTGGAAGAAATAGGAACAGAACGTCGTAACGGATATAGTTGGTACAATAGCAGACCGGCTGAGCTTTTTGCCATATACAATGCATGGGCGGACAAATATGATCCGAAGCATAAAGTGGCAATCAGTCTGGCAACCAAAGGAGCGAATGAAAACGGGCTTATCGAAATGTATCGTCGTCCTATGGCAGAGCGTACGGCTTTTGATGTGGTGGTAAAGCCGGGAGAGAGTATTCAGGCAGCTATTGAAAAGGCTCCGGAAATTCCGACAGTACCTTTTAAAATCTTATTGCTGAACGGAACGTATCATCAAAAAGTGATTATTGACAGGCCTAATATTGTTTTGGTGGGGGAAAACCGTGACAGTACGCGTATTGTCTTGGCTGAAACAGCCCAGACACGTGCCATCACGGAATATCATGGACGTCCGGTAGGCAATGGTGTCATTGTGTTGCAGGAAGGTGCGGATGATTGTGTTATTAGCGGACTGACTGTTTACAACAATTACGGAACTGCCGTTGAAAATACGACCATCCATCAGATGGCGATTTTTGGACGTGCCACTCGTACCATTATCATCAACAGTAATGTATGGGCCGATGGAAACGATGCCCTTTCCTTGTGGGCGCCCGGAAGCAATGGTATGTATTATCATGCCGATCTCTATCTTCGTTGTCCGGGTGTGGATTTTCTTTGTCCTCGCGGATGGTGCTATGCCACACGCTGCTATTTTTATGGTGATAGCCGTGCCATGATTTGGCATGACGGACGAGGTGACAAGAACAAGAAACTGGTTATTACCAATTCTTCATTTGATGCTAAGACACCGACACTTTTAGGACGCTATCATCATGATTCCCAGTTTTATCTCATCAAATGTAAAATGTCGAAGAATGTGCTTGACGGGAATATTCATTATGCTTATTCGGATAAAGTGCTTGATCCCTGTCCGTGGGGGCTACGTACCTATTATTATGGTTGTACCCGTGAAGGAGGGCATAGTGGCTGGTTAAACGATAATTTAAAGGAGGCGGAGAATGCTCCGGAGTTTTATGGCGTTACCGCCAAGTGGACATTCAATGGCAAATGGGACCCCGAACAACGTATCAGAGATCTTTGGAATGTGTTGGCCTACTAATTTAACAGTTTGTAATATGAAAATGCCCCCTGTTTTATGCTGTATTGTTTTTTTGTTTGTGTCAATGTTATCTGCTGTTGCCCGACAGCAGGAGAAGCCCCGGGTTATTGTCACTACGGATGGTGAGATTGACGATCAAAGTTCTATGATTCGTTTTCTTATGTATTCTTCTGATTATGATGTCGCAGGCATTGTTCAAGTCAATGGGGTACAGAAAGACGGACATAGTAAAGATAAATGGATCGAATCACAAATTGCCAAATATGCGGAATGTCTGCCTAATTTGAGGAAACATAATCCCGATTATCCCGATGCTGAATATCTGCTAAGTGTCTTGGCGGTTGGTAATGAGAACAGAGAGGACTTGCATAAATTGCCTCCTTTACTGTCTGATAGCGAGGGGGCACAGCTCATCATAAGGACATTGCTTGATTCTGATCCGAGGCCTGTTCATATTTTAGCATGGGGTGGAGCCAACACCCAGGCCAATGCCTTATGGCAGATCAAGCAGAAATATTCTGCTGCAGAATGGGCAAAAGCGGTATCAAAAGCCAGATTATATTGTATTTGGTATCAGGACGGCGGTGGAAAATGGATAGAACAGAATCTTCCTGAAATCATTATTTATGAATCGGGCGCACCGGATCATGATGGAGGATGGAGATATGTATGGGATTACATGAGTGTGGATTATTATTTTAAGAACAGACTTAGTAAAAATTCAAAAGAGTTGCAACAGATCATGGATAAACCTTGGTTGGCTGACCATATTAAGAACGGGCACGGACCACTGTGTGCCGCCTATCCTCAGGAATATACCAGTGAGGGGGATACTCCTTCTTTTATGCCTCTTATACGTAATGGACTTGAACAGCATACAGACTATACATTAGGAGGATGGGGAGGACGCCCGGAGTATAAAAATGGCAATCACATGCAAGATGGGAATGATTTGAAAAACGGTGTGCCGGATTCGCATTATACTTTCCAGCGTTGGTTGCCTGCTATACAAAATGACTGGGCGGCTCGTGCCGACTGGTGCGTGGCTGATGAATATTCAAAGGCAAATCATCAACCTGTTGCCCGGATATTGGGAGAAAGTGTACGCACAGTCCGGCCGGGAGAAAAAATAATACTGGATGCCTCTCCTTCATTTGACCCTGATAAAAATTCATTGTCTTACCAATGGTGGCAATATCGGGAAGCAGGCAGTGTGCAAACAAAGGTGGCTATAAAGCACGCCGATGAGAAGAGGGCGGAGATAATTGTACCGGATAATCCGGGCAAACAGTTACATTTGATACTTGAACTTACAGATAATGGAACGCCTAATCTAAAGTCTTATAAAAGAGTGATTCTGAATGTGAATTGACTTCCTGTATGAATTTTCATCCGTACTGTCATGTTGTTTTGAACAGGCCTACACTTCTTCCATCCGCTCCAGCTCCCATCCTCGGAACTGTATGATAATACAGTGCAGCTTCGTGTTCTGCACCAACTGCCGTACCCGGGGTGCGGCAGCATATTCGTTAATCTGTTTCACCGCTTCCTGCCATTGCGTCCGGGCTTTCTCTTCCGTGTCCTTCACCGACAGATATTTCAGTTCAAGAATATAGCTATGCTTCACCTCGTAGCGCATCAGGTCCGGCATGAGGAAGAGGTCGCAGTAACCGTGGCTCAGTTCCATTTCCGGAGCCATCAGGTAATAAGCGTTTACGCTGAGGTAGGCGGTGAAGAAACCCTGTATATTTCGCTCGCCTTCCATGGCACTGCGTACAGATGAATTTTCCTTGTAGGCATGGGCAATGAATTCCAGTGTTTCGCGCCAATGGCCTTCGTAAGCCATTTCATCGAACAGGTCCATCAAATTGTTCAGGTTGATATGGCGTTTGTCCTGGTACTCCTCCAGCATGAATTCGTAATACTGTTTGCGCACATTATAGTTGGGGATACTCAATACCAAGCGGCTGCCGCGTGTGGCAGTGATGGTCAACATGCCATAATAGAAGAGCAGGCTGGGGAAGATTTCGGGTTTGGCGATTTCCTTGGCCGGGAAGGTGGTGATCAGGTTGGTGATAATTTGCCCTTCTTCGGTGATTTTACGTAATACGCCCTTGCGGTTGCCGTCCAGCTTGTCCAGCTGGATTAGTTTCTTCATTTTGTTGTAGTCCGTACGGGTGTTGGGATCTATCATCTCTTTAGGAGATTTGCCCAGCGTGATGTAATTGCGCAGGTAGTAAAGTACCATGTCGCAATTGAACATTTTCGGGTCGCGTTCCAGGCTTTCTTCTGCGAAACAGTAATTATTATACCACGGTTTCATCTCCCGGATCATTGCTTCGATGTTCGCGTCGATCGGGAGCTGTCCGGCATCCTTATAATATTGGAACATGGTGCGCACGTCCGTTTCGCTGAATCCCAGCATCATGTTGAACTGGTAGTCGGTACTGATATTCCAGCCGATGTTGAATCCGCTGGTCAGGTCGTCCAAGGTGACGGGGCTGACGCCGGTCATGAAGATGCGCTCGAACATGCCTTTGAATTTCTTGAATATTTCACGGTAGAATCCGCTGGCATGGGTCAGGGCATGATAAATGTCTTTTCCCTGCTCGTTCAGAACGATGTTGGTAAAGTTATCGTATTCGTCGATGATGAGGTAAAGTTTCATTCCGGATTCAGCCGCATGCAGGTTCAGGTAGTTCAACTTGCTGACAAAGTCGGGCTGTTCTTCCATCTTTTGTGCAAATCCGGGAAAATAATAAGGCTCATACACTTTGCCGAACAGGTCCATCACCATGCCGCAATAGTTATTGAAATTTTCTTCCAGTGAACCGCTTCCGCCACTGGCGCGCGAGAAATCAAGATACACCACCTGAAATTTTCCTTGCAGGGGGGTGGGGCGGCTGCCTATCCATAGATTGCCGAAGCGTTTCTGGAACTTTTCTTTTTGTGCTATGTCATAATACGCACGCAGCATACTCAAAAAGATACTCTTGCCGAAGCGGCGGGGACGGATAAAGAACAGGTTCCGGGGCTGTTTTTCCAGCAAAGGCAGATACATGGTTTTATCTACATAGTACATGTTCTGCTCTGCCACTTCCACGAAGTTGGCAATGCCATAGGGGATTTCTTTTATATTTTCCATCATTGCTTCTGTTGTCTTTAGTTCGTATCCGGATGCCAATACAACAAAGATAGTCTATTCTTCCTGAAGGAACAAAGGAAATAAAGTTTTTAATAGAAAGAAGATGTTCAAGGTAAGTTATGCGCTTGAAAGAAAATTCTTTATTACTCCCCGCTAGATTTCTATTGGGTCGAAAAAAAGGGCGTGCCAAAAGCCATGTTTATTATTTAGACCTTTTGGCACACCCTCTTGGTGGATTCTGAAATCAGTTTCTTATTTCTTCTCTGCCGCGGCATGTGGATAGTCAATCGTATAATGCAGTCCGCGACTCTCTTTCCGTTCCATTGCCTGACGGGTGATCAAATACCCGATGTTAATCATGTTACGCAGTTCGCAAAGTTCGCGTGAAGCCTTACAGCGTTTGAAAAGACGCTCGGTTTCTTCATATAAAATATCCAATCGGTTCCAAGCACGGATTAATCGCGTATTACTGCGCACAATACCTACATAAGCTTCCATAATCTGGTTCACCTCTTTCATGCTTTGGGTTATCAGTACCCGTTCTTCATTGTTCATGGTTCCTTCATCGTTCCATTCGGGGATATCCTCATTGAAGTCATACCGGTCGAGTACATTTAGTGCATGTTTGGCTGCCGCGTCCGCATAAACCACTGCTTCTATCAGCGAATTGGAAGCCAGACGGTTACCTCCGTGCAGACCGGTACATGAACATTCACCGATGGCATACAAACGGTTGATGCTGCTCTGTCCGTCCAGATCGACTTTGATACCTCCGCACAGATAATGAGCAGCCGGAGCCACAGGAATATAGTCCTTAGTAATATCAATGCCTAGGCTGAGGCATTTTTTATAAATATTGGGGAAATGTTTTTTTGTTTCTTCCGGATCTTTATGCGTCACATCCAGATATACATGATCTTCACCGCGCTGCTTCATTTCGTTATCAATGGCACGTGCTACGATATCACGTGGGGCCAATGACAGGCGTGGATCATATTTTTGCATGAATTCTTCGCCACTTTGATTCTTTAAGACAGCACCGTAACCGCGCATGGCTTCGGTGATGAGGAAACTGGGACGGTCTCCCGGATGAAAGAGGGCGGTGGGATGGAATTGTATAAATTCCATGTCCTTTACTGCTCCTTTGGCACGGTACACCATAGCAATGCCGTCTCCCGTAGCTACCAGTGGATTGGTTGTATTGCGGTATACCGCTTCGCATCCGCCTGTTGCCATTACAGTTACTTTGGACAGGAACGTATCCACTTCTCCTGTTTTCTCATTCAATACGTAAGCACCGAAACATTTGATGCCTGGTGTATGGCGGGTGACGATAATTCCCAAATGATGCTGGGTAATGATTTCTACCGCATAGTGATCTGTAAATATGGTAATATTGGGATGAGCTTTTACCGCTTCTATCAGGCTGGTTTGTATTTCAGCTCCTGTATTGTCTTTGTGGTGCAGGATACGGAACTCGGAATGGCCTCCTTCTTTGTGGAGGTCGAATTCTCCATCCTCTTTTTTATCAAAATCCACTCCCCATTTTATCAGTTCCTGGATTTGTGCAGGTGCTTCTCGCACTACTTTTTCTACAGCCGCGCGGTCACTGATCCAATCGCCGGCAATCATCGTGTCTTCAATGTGTTTCTCGAAATTGTCTACTTTCAAGTTGGTAACAGATGCTATACCTCCCTGAGCAAAATAGGTATTGGCTTCTTCCAGTCCTGCTTTACAAATCAGGGCGACTTTACCTTTGTGAGCTACTTTCAGTGCGAAGCTCATTCCGGCAAGTCCTGAGCCGATAACAAGGAAATCGAATTTTTTAACCATGATAATATGCTTTATGGGTGCAAAGCTACGAAAAACCTTTATTCATTGTACCTTTTGCTCTTGTTTTTACTATTTTTTTCGTGAAGAATAAACGAAATAGATAATGCAAGTATGAAATTAAAAGTGTAACTTTCTGCATTTTTTAATAGAATAGGATGGAAAACAATAAAGAAATCATTCACGAAAGTGAGGTAAAAGAACTTATAATTGAGTTGAGGGGTGAGAAAGTACTGATAGACCGGGATGTAGCTAAGCTTTATGGCGTAGAAACCAAACGAATTAATGAAGCAGTAAAAAACAATCGGGACAAATTCCCAAATGGTTATATGTTTTCGTTGCAAGTATCTGAAAAACAGCAACTGGTCGAAAATTTCGACCGGTTCAGTAGTTTGAAACATTCTCCCGTAGAACCTAAAGCATTTACCGAAAAAGGGCTTTATATGCTGGCTACAATTTTAAGAAGTCCGAGAGCTACCGCAACTACTTTTGCCATTATCGAATCATTCTTTAAGTTAAGGACATTAGTACGGAATGTAAATATCATGGCTACCGAGTATGATGAGGAAAAGAGGAAGAGTCTGGTACAACGTAGTGGAGAACTGCTGAATGAACTGCTGACTGATGAGGGTGATATAACAGAAACGGAATCTTCTATCGAATTAAATTTGTATGCTTTGAAGATGAAACGTACAGTAAAGAGGACAAAAAAAGGATAAATTCTCTCATTCTGCGCCGTAATGAGGTCGATAAACGATAAATTTATTATCTTTCGGGCAAATTACAATAAGATGATGAATCGAATTTTTCATGTGAAGATAGCAGGAGGCACTTATCTGTTTCTGATACTGCTGACAGCCGTCATGGTATTTGCTTTCTGGTGTATGAAGGCAATGATAGGATTGGTGGTGGCATTGGGGCTGATCATTACCATTGAACGTATTATCCATTCTACTTATACGCTGACTGCGGATGGAAAGCTGGTGGTGTATTATGGTCGTTTTTATAAAGGGAAGACCATTCCCTTGACTGACATTACGGATGTGGAGCTGAAACGAAGTTCCGGATTCGGTGGAATTATGCCTTCGAAATATGTATTGATACATTATGAGAAGAAAAATTTATTGTCATTGGTTCCTGTAAAGCCGGAAGAATTTATCAATGCGTTGGTGAAGCGGCTGGAGCATAGGATAGAGGAGGAATAAATTATGGAGCAAGTATTTAAAACAAAAAGAGCTCGTAGGTGGTGGATTATTATAGTCAGTCTGGTTGTTCTGATTATTTTTCTGAATGTGTATTTGGAGCAAAGTTGGGCTTTTTCGGCGCTTGGGGGAATTATTATTTCTGTATTAATGTTTTATTCGCAATCGAAAACCATTTATATTGTAAAAGACAATGGTGTTCTGGAAATTAAACCGGGATGGGGGAACAGAATATGTGTAGACGGAATCCGTAAAGTGTCTTATAATCCGAATGCAATAGGAATGCAAAAGGTGAAAATAGAGCACGCCCAAGGTTTTGTAATGATTAACCCTGATAAGCCTTTGGAATTTGTAGAAGCATTGAGAGAAATAGATCCAAATCTGTCTGTTGAAGGTTTTGAACAGATAAAAACTAATTAACCCAAAATAAATACCATGAAATATCAAGTTGCCATTATCGGTGGAGGTCCTGCGGGATATACTGCTGCCGAAGCTGCCGGAAAGGCAGGACTGAGTGTTGTATTGTTCGAAAAAAGAAGTCTGGGCGGTGTCTGCCTGAATGAGGGATGTATTCCTACCAAGACCTTGCTTTATTCGGCTAAAGTATATGATTATGCGAAACATGCTTCAAAGTATGCCGTGAATGTGCCTGAAGCTTCTTTTGATTTAGGAAAGATTGTGGCGCGTAAATCAAAGGTGGTTCGTAAGCTGGTATTGGGAATCAAGGCAAAACTGACTGCGCATCAGGTAAATATAGTAACGGGAGAAGCCACGATTGTAGATAAGAATACCATCCAATGCGGTGGGGAAACCTACGAATGTGAGAATTTGCTGCTGTGTACCGGCAGTGAAACATTTATTCCTCCTATTCCGGGAGTGGAAAACGTGGATTACTGGACGCACCGTGATGCACTGGATAATAAAGAAGTACCTGCTTCATTGACTATTGTCGGCGGTGGAGTGATCGGTATGGAATTTGCTTCTTTCTTTACCAGTTTGGGAGTACAGGTGACAGTTGTCGAAATGTTGGATGAAATCCTGGGTGGCATGGATAAAGAGCTGTCGGCCATGCTCCGGGCTGAATATGCCAAAAAAGGAATCAAGTTCCTGCTCAGTACGAAAGTAGTAGAGGTATCCAAAGGGGAGACCGGTATTACTGTGTCATACGAAAATGCAGATGGAACAGGAACTGTTACAGCTGATAAGTTATTGATGAGTGTAGGCCGTCGTCCGGTGACAAAAGGTTTCGGACTGGAAAATCTGAATTTGGAATGGACGGAACGCAGATGCATCAAAGTAGATGAACATTTGCAATCTTCTGTCCCGGTGTCTATGTATGCGGTGATTTGAACGGAGTCTCTTTGTTGGCACATACCGCCGTGCGTGAAGCGGAAGTGGCTGTCCATCATATTACAGGTAAGGAAGATGCGATGAGTTATCGTGCCATACCGGGTGTGGTCTATACAAATCCTGAGATTGCCGGGGTAGGTATGAGCGAGGAAGCTTTGCAGGCCGCAGGTATTCCTTATCGAGCCGTTAAGTTGCCGATGGCTTACTCCGGGCGTTTTGTAGCCGAGAACGAAGGAGTGAACGGTGTCTGCAAAGTTTTGACAGCCGAAGACGGTACTGTATTGGGAGCGCATATGTTGGGTAATCCTGCTTCCGAGCTGATTGTATTGGCAGGTATGGCTATTGAGGATGGTAAGACCATAGAGGATTGGAAACGATATGTATTCCCTCATCCTACTGTGGGTGAGATATTCAGGGAACTATAATGAAACGAGTTTTATTTTTCTTTTTACTGATTTTATCTATTCACTTCATAAACGCCCAGCCGCTATCTCAGCGGCTGGACGCTTTACTGCATGAGGAAGTTCTGAAAACATCCGAGGTGGGTATTGCCGTATTCGATCTGACCACCGGGAAATCCGTTTACCGTTATCAGGACGAGAAACTATACCGGCCTGCTTCTGTTGAGAAGATAATCACTTCGGTTACCGCCTTGGCGCAACTGGGAGCGGATTATACCATGGATACCGGTCTTCGTTATCGTGGAAAAATAGAAAATGACACGTTGAAAGGCAGTCTGTATCTGATAGGCGGTTTTGATCCGGAATTTATGGACGAGGATCTGGACCGTCTGGTAGATGCGTTGGCAAGTCAAGGCATCCGTTATGTGACAGACACCCTTGCGGCGGATGTTTCCATGACGGACTCGGTTTATTGGGGTTCCGGCTGGTGTTGGGACGATACTCCTTACTCCTTCCAGCCCTATCTTTCCCCTCTCATGCTGAATAGGGGCTGCGTGGATGTATCGGTCTCTCCTGCTCAGAAGGACTCGTTGCCCAAGTTGTTTGTACGCCGGTTTCCGATTATTATCAGGTTCATAATCATGGGGTGAGCCGTAATCCGCAAGCCGGGAAGCTGAAAATCACCCGCAACTGGCTCAGCAATGGCAATATCATTACCGTTTCCGGAAATGTTTCTTATCCCTATACTGAGAAATTGAATGTATATACTTCCAAAGACTTCTTTTTCCATACTTTGTCAGCCGTTTGCGCAGCAAAGGAATTGAAGCGCGAACCTGCACGTATGCCGATTGTCCTGTAACGGCCGACAGTATAGTTACGCTTTATACCGTCCGAAGACCACTCAAGGAAGTGCTGGAAAGAGCTTTGAAGAAAAGTGATAACCTGTGCGCCGAATCGATGTTTTATCATTTGGCTGCCAAGCGTTCCCTGCATAAACGGGTGACGGGAGAAGATGGAACCGATGCCATTCACGCCTTTATGAAAACAGCTTTAGGGTTTAACCCGGAGAACTATAAGATAGCGGACGGCAGCGGTGTTTCCGTTTATAATTATATCTCTCCACGTTTACTGTTGGAGTATTTGAAATATGCCTACTATCATCGGGAAATTTTTCTTCCTTTCTATGAGTCCCTGCCCATAGCCGGAGTGGACGGTACTTTACAAAACCGGATGAAGCAGACCAAGGCCCGTGGAAATGTGCATGCAAAAACAGGTTCTGTAACCGGAGTCAGTTCGCTGGCAGGCTATGTAAAAGCTGCTGACGGACATCAACTGGCCTTTGTTATCATCAATCAGAATGTACTGAAATTAAGCCGGGCGCGTGCGTTCCAAGATAAGTTTTGTGATATTTTATCTCGTTGAATTTGAGTTTTTGAATGTTCTGAAACGTATTAAGTAGCAGATTTTGCATATAATAGGACAAAATTTATACCTATTCTGAACGATTTTTGCAGCATCGGAACAAGATTGTTTCGTAACTTTGCCCAAGTCGAAATAATTCGGAATACTATAAAAACATAAAATAGCTGCTTATGAAGACAAATTATGAAATCCGTTATGCCGCGCATCCCGAAGATGCCAAAGGCTATGACACCCAAAGGATACGACGGGATTTCTTAATGGAAAAAGTATTTTCGGACAATGAGGTGAACATGGTTTATTCCATGTATGACCGCATGATTGTAGGAGGAGCCAGACCCGTAGGGGAGGTATTGAAGCTGGAGGCTATCGATCCGTTGAAAGCGCCTTATTTCCTTACCCGCCGTGAAATGGGGATCTTCAATGTGGGCGGTCCCGGTGTGGTCAAAGCCGGAGATGCCGTGTTCGAACTGGATTATAAAGAAGCGCTTTATCTGGGTTCGGGAGACCGGGAAGTGACTTTTGAAAGTAAAGATGTCAAGAACCCTGCCAAATTCTATTTTAACTCTGTTACCGCTCATCGTAACTATCCCGATAAAAAAGTGACCAAGGCAGATGCCATCGTTGCTGAAATGGGTTCATTGGAAGGGTCCAACCATCGTTGCATCAACAAGATGCTGGTGAGTCAGGTATTGCCTACCTGCCAGTTGCAGATGGGTATGACGGAACTCAAACCGGGAAGTGTGTGGAACACGATGCCGGCACATGTACACAGCCGTCGTATGGAAGCCTACTTCTATTTCGAAGTGCCCGATGAACACGCTGTTTGCCATTTTATGGGAGAAGTGGATGAAACCCGTCATATATGGATGAAAGGCGATCAGGCAGTCTTGTCTCCCGAATGGTCTATCCATAGTGCGGCGGCAACACACAACTATACCTTTATCTGGGGTATGGGTGGAGAGAATCTGGATTACGGTGATCAGGACTTCTCATTGATTACAGACTTGAAATAAATCATATAACTTCATTAATTTAATAATATAAGTATCATGAATCAGTATTTGAATTTTTCTTTGGAAGGTAAAGTAGCTCTTGTAACAGGCGCTTCTTATGGTATCGGTTTTGCTATTGCATCTGCTTTTGCAGAACAGGGCGCAACCATCTGTTTCAACGACATCAATCAGGAATTGGTGGATAAAGGTCTGGCTTCTTACGCTGAAAAAGGAATCAAGGCACACGGATATGTATGCGATGTTACTGACGAACCTGCCGTACAGGCTATGGTTGCCACTATTGCCAAAGAAGTAGGTACCATCGATATTCTTGTAAACAATGCCGGTATTATCCGTCGCGTTCCGATGCACGAGATGGAAGCTGCCGATTTCCGCCGTGTTATTGATATTGACTTGAATGCTCCGTTCATTGTTTCTAAAGCGGTTTTGCCTGCGATGATGGAAAAAGGACACGGAAAAATCATCAATATCTGCTCTATGATGTCTGAGTTGGGTCGTGAAACCGTTTCTGCATACGCTGCCGCTAAAGGTGGTTTGAAGATGTTGACCCGTAACATCTGTTCTGAATACGGAGAATACAACATTCAGTGTAATGGTATCGGTCCGGGCTATATCGCTACTCCGCAAACAGCTCCGTTACGTGAAATCCAGCCCGATGGAAGTCGTCATCCGTTTGATACATTCATCTGTGCCAAGACTCCGGCCGGCCGTTGGTTGGATCCGCAGGAATTGACCGGTCCTGCCGTATTCCTTGCATCCGAAGCATCTAATGCCGTCAATGGCCATATTCTCTATGTAGATGGCGGTATTCTGGCCTACATTGGTAAGCAGCCTAAATAATTAGTAGATATAAATAGAAAGAATCTGCTTGTGTCTTTGTTGATACTTGCAGATTCTTTGTATTTTTGTCTTTCAGTTCGACAAACAATAAATAGTATGAAAAAAATCTTTTTAGCAGTCGCAACGGCGTTAGCTATGTTTTCCTGTTCGCAAAAGGAGCCGGTGACTGTCACTATAACCAATCCGCTTCCCATTGACAGAAATGGGGAAATGGTGGAAATCTCTATGGCTGAAATAACAGGCAAACTACAATTACCCGATACGGCACAGGTTATCGTATTGGACGAGAACGGGCTTGAAGTACCTTATCAGATAACATACGATGATATGCTTATCTTTCCTGCTTCGGTGAAAGGGGATGCCTCGGCTGTTTATACAATTGCAGAAGGAACTCCGCAGCCGGTGGATGTGGTTGCTTGCGGGCGTCAATATCCCGAACGTCTGGATGATGTGGCATGGGAGAATGACCGTGCCGCTTATCGTGCATACGGTCCTGCTTTGCAGGAGAAGGGCGAGCGTGCCTTTGGTTATGATATCTGGACTAAAAGTGTGTCCGAACCGGTAGTGGAGGATCGTTATGACGGTGACTTGAACCGGGGTATTTCTTATCATGTAGATCATGGAAACGGAATGGACTGCTATGCAGTGGGCCCGACTCTGGGTGGAGGAACAGCTGCTTTATTCCCCGATAGTACCATTGTTTATCCCTATTGTTACAAGGATTGTGAAATCTTGGATAACGGTCCGCTCCGATTCACAGCTAAGTTGGTCTATAATCCGTTGGTTGTAAAAGGGGATTCAAGTGTGATAGAAACGCGTATCATTTCTTTGGACAAGGGGTCGCAGTTGAACAAGACTGTGGTTTCTTTTGACAATTTGCAGGAAATCACTCCGGTGGTGACCGGCATTGTATTGCACAAACAGAATCCTATGGGATATAGTTTTGATGCAGACGCAGGCTATATAGCTTATGCAGACTCTACGGAGAATGCTGCCAATAACAATGGAGTGATTTACATAGGAGCCGTATTCCCGGCTACCGTCAAAGGAGCGTTTGCCCAAGTGTTCTCCGAAAAGGAACGGAAGGAACGTGGGGATGCTTTGGGCCATGTGTTGGCGGTTAATGATTATGAACCGGGAGCCGAGTATATTTATTATTGGGGATCAGGCTGGAGCAAATATGGTTTCGAAGCCGATACCGATTGGAATAAATATTTGGAAGAATATGCCCGGAAGATACGTAATCCATTGGCAGTTGCCATAAAATGATACATATACAAGAGGGTATGCGTATACGCCACGAAAAAAACAAGGTATTTGGCTTTATCAGTCAAATACCTTGAATTCATAGCCTTGTTCCAACAGCCATTCTATGGCCCGGGGCAAGGCGTATTTCATGTTTTTCTCTGCCTTGATGGAGTCATGGAAAGTAATGATGGAGCCATTCCTCACATAATGTTTTACCTTCCTCAGTACCTGTCTTCCATTCAGCTTGTTGCTATAGTCACGGGTAACCAAGTCCCACATTACAATCTGGTATTTATGCCGCAGCACCATGTACTGCATCCAGCGCATGTGGCCATGTGGCGGACGGAACAGGTTGGTATGGATCAGCTCGTTTGCTTTGTCCGTATTGGCCAGATAGTTCTTGCTTCGGTATTCGAATCCCCGGATATGGTTAAAAGTATGATTTCCCAAACGATGTCCCCGTTCTACAATCATCTGGAATTCCTTGGGATGCTTGCGCACATTGTCGCCCACCAAAAAGAAGGTAGCCTTGATATTGTACTTGTCTAATAAATCGAGTACCCACGGTGTGATTTCGGGAATCGGCCCGTCATCGAAAGTCAGATAGACCGCTTTTTCATTCTTGTCCATTCGCCAGAAGGCGCGTGGATAAAGCCAGCGGAGTATCAGCGGGGGTTGTTCTATAAACATGAATGTGTGTGCTTTTGTTGGTTATACAAATATAAAGGTGTGGATTCTGCGCAGAATCCACACCTTTTATTTACTTTCTGCCTGCTCCGCCGCCTACACGTTTGTTGAACACCTCATAGAGGTCTTCAAACTTCTTGGCATAGTGGCTTGCCATATCTGATTTTTTCTGTTGTTCACCTTCAGCTTGTACACCGCCGGCAGCATTTGCGCGGGCAAGGCTCTTGTTGATCTCATCCAGAATATAGAAATAGCGCAGACAGTCCTCGTATGAACCTTGCAGGCGTTGGTCATCCAGACTCAGGTACCAGGTGATGTATTCCACCGATTTGTTTGCCAGATCATTCAGAATGGCTTCTCCCTTTTCTTTTTCACCTAACGCCAGATAATCGTCGGCCATTTCTTTTGAACTGCTCATGATGTAATCGTGGGGCACGGTGGTGCTTGGGATTACTTCCGAACAGTAGTCAAGGGCTTTCAACGCCTTGTCTTTCTTGCCTTCTTTTATCAACTGGGTAGCCAGCTGTATAAACATACGGCGGTGGGTCTGGCACATACGCATCACAGTCTCGTCGATATAGATATCCGGGTTGTTGATTCCTCCGAACTTGAACTTGTTCATCAGGTTATCGTACATTTTCTCGCTGTCGATGCGTGCGTTCAGCCGGGTGGTGTTGAACGGGGTGATGCGGTAGGCAAGACCTTCCTGCATGAAGTTGTTGCCCAAATTCAGATGATTGTCGCTACCCACCGTAATAGCCATGTACAACGGACGTTCCCAGTTGGTATTTGCCAGCATCTCAAGCATCATCAGCTCGCTCTTGTACAGCATACGTTTGCCTTTCAGGGAGATACTCATGTAATCGGGGATTTCACCATGCAGGGAGTCGGGAATCATCATGCCCGAGCGTTTCACTGCCTCCTTGTCCAGCTTGATGACGATGCTGTCCGTCGGTATCAGCTGTAAACCTTCTTTGGGTGAGCGTACCCAGTATTTCAGAATATTTTTCAATTCATACGGGTTGTCTCCGAATTCCTTGGCGGCTTCTTCCGGGTTCTGCTTGTAGAAGTTATTGATGCTTTCCATCACTTCCGGACGTACAGCCACTCCTTCATTATGCCCCTGTACATATTCCAGACGGCTCCATTCGATAGGCACTGCCGGAGAGTCGTATGCCTGACGCTTCATTTGGTCGATGTACCAGTCCGTTTGCAGGTAACTCAGGTTACATACGCGTACATCGGTACGGAAACCTTCCGTTTCCTGGTTGTACCACAAGGGGAAAGTATCGTTGTCACCATTGGTAAAGATAATCGGGTTACCTTCTTCCTGTACGGTGCTCAGGTAGTTTTGTCCGAAGTCGCGTGCCACATAACGGTTGCTGCGGTCGTGGTCGTCCCACGTCTGGCTCACCATTTGGATGGGTACGAACAGACAAACTACAGTTGCAATGACGGAAGCCGGTTTCTCACCCAGTTTGCCTTGCAGCCATTGGGCAATACCCGCCACACCCATGCCTATCCAGATGGCAAATGCATAGAACGAACCTGCGTATGCATAGTCACGTTCGCGGGGCTGCATCGGGGTCTGGTTCAAATAAAGCACGATGGCCAGACCGGTCATGAAGAACAGGAAGAATACGATCCAGAATTGCTGGATACCTATCGGTTCTTCTATCTCTTCCCCATTCGGAGTCGTGATACGTTTTGTCTTGTAAGCCTGCCAGAACAGACCGATAAGTCCCAGAATCAACGGCAGGCAATAGAATACATTGTGCCCTTTGTTGTTTTTCAGGTCGGAGGGGAGCAGGCTTTGGTCACCCACCAGGAACTTGTCCACAAACGGTATTCCGGTAATCCAGTTGCCATGTTCTATTTCACCCTGTCCCTGTATGTCATTCTGGCGTCCGGCAAAGTTCCACATGAAATATCTCCAGTACATGTAGTTCAACTGGTAGATAAAGAAGAACTTGATGTTATCCCATTGGGTCGGGACTTTCACCATCACCATCTGTCCGCACTGGTCGTAAGGAACCTGCACGCCTTTGATGCCGCCCAGCCAGTCTTCGTAGGCCTGTGCGTGTGCATCGCTGTACATGCGCGGGAAGAGCATATTTTGTGCATACTTGTAATCGGTCTTATGACGCACTACTTCGTAGCTGTCCTTTTCATCGGGAGTCGCTTTCTCCTTCCGTTGATACACGGGAGCGCCTTCCGTCACATCATATACACATCCTCCGTCCACTTCTTTCAGTGCCGGTTTGGAGGCGTATGTCTGTCCGTAGAACAAAGGACGGGTTCCATATTGCTCGCGGCCCAGGTATTCTCCTAAAGTGAAGATGTCTTCCGGAGAGTTCTGGTCCATCGGAGTATTGGCGGTAGAGCGGATCACAATCAAGGCGTATGAGGAGTATCCTACCATAATCATCATGATGCACAGCAAAGAGGTGTTTAAAGTACGTGCGCTAATCTGATATTTCTTGTTCAAATCAGCAAACAGATAAACGCCCAAGATTCCTAGTATGATAATACCTATCAAGGCGCTGCTCCATCCGTAGCCATAGAAGGGGATGCCCAGCATGGCGATAGTTACCATGAAGGAGATATTCATGCGTTTGCGGCTCTTTTCCGTATAGCTTTCGTAAACACCCCAGATAATGGATGCGGCGAGTAGAATGATGTAGACTATCAGACCGCTGTTGAAAGGCATACCGAAACTGTTGACGAACAGCAGTTCGAACCATCCTCCCACTTTTACTACGCCCGGCACGATACCGTACAGCACTGCTGCAACCAACACCATGGAGCCTGTAAGTGCCAACAGACTGCCTTTGAGGTTGGCATCGGGATTCTTTTTATAATAGTACACCAGTACAATGGCCGGAATACACAATAAGTTCAGCAAGTGCACACCGATGGAAAGTCCGGTCAGGTAAGCAATCAGAACCAGCCAGCGGTCGCTGTGAGGCTCGTTGGCAACGGATTCCCATTTTAGAATCAACCAGAATACGACTGCGGTGAAGAGACTGGAGTAAGCGTATACCTCGCCTTCTACGGCACTGAACCAGAAGGTGTCGCTCCATGTATAAGCCAAGGCTCCCACCAGTCCTGACCCCATAATGGTAATGAGTTTGCCCAAGGTCATCTCTTTGTCATCGGGGCATATCAGTTTTTTCACCAGATGGGTTATACTCCAGAAAAGGAACAGGATACAAGCCGCACTCATCAGGGCGCTCATGGTATTGACCATTCTGGCTACTTGACTGGGGTCGCTTGTAAATTGGCTGAATAAGTTGGCGGTAAGCATAAAGAAGGGTGCACCGGGCGGGTGGCCTACCTCTAATTTATAGCCGGTGGTGATGAACTCCGGACAATCCCAGAAACTGGCTGTCGGTTCTATAGTCATACAGTAAGTAAAAGCTGCGATGACAAAAGCGAACCAACCTACCAGGTTGTTGACTAATTTGTACTGTTTCATGAATATATTATTGTTTCGTTAACGTTCAATGGGCGCAAAGATACGAAAGAAAGTTGGAATAGGGAGGCAATGGTCTGTTATTTAGTGTTATCCTTAGGGAATGCGGCAGAAAATGTTTCTTTCAGTCCTTAACGGAATTTCTATGTTTTATTGCTGGTTTGTATACTGTGTTCTGAAATTTCAGTTTGTACAGATGAAGGAAACCTTTGGATTCCTAACCTTTTTCTACTCTATGGTTAAGCTTGATTGATGGTTAGGTTAAGGTCTTTTATACGGTAAACCAGTATAGACCGCTACAGTGAACTGTACAGTCTGCTATGGTAGTCCGTACGGTCTGTTGCAGTGGACTGTACGGAGCACTGCCGGCGACTGTAGAAGTCTGCCGTAAGAAAATGCTTAATGATAAGGTGGATAGGGCTTAACCTGCCGCATGAAAAGGCTTAGGTCACGATAATCGGATTTATTCGTCGTGATGATGGCATTTCAAGATGCGGTGAGGGAAGTTCCCATGTCCTAACAGTTCGATGGGGCATCCGAAATGCTCTTCCAGCCATTCGGTGGGTACTTCCGTATCGGGATGATAATCCAGCGTTTCGTTGACGCACGCTATGGTTTTTACATTTTGCAGCACAGTGCCTATGTCATGGCTTACCAGGATGATGGCCCGTTCCTTGTTGATTTCTTCCAGCAGGGAGTAGAGTTTGGCCTCAAACCGTTTGTCAATGTAGGTATTGGGTTCGTCCAGAATGACAACCTCAGGGTTTGAAACCAAGGCGCGTCCCAAGAGCGCGCGTTGCAGTTGTCCTCCACTCAGTTCGCCGATGGCACGGCTTTCCAAACCTTCCAGACCCATGCGGGCAATAATCCGGCTCACCAGTTCGTGCTGTTCGGGGGTGTAGCGGTGGAACAGGGATTTCTGTTTGTTGAGCCCCGATAATACCACCTCATATACGGAGATGGGGAATTTCTTGTCAATACTGTTGTATTGTGGTAAGTATCCCATGGCTATTTCGGGTACTTCTTTTTCGTTCTTATAGAAACGGACACTGCCCGAAGCGGGCTTCAGTAACCCTAGTATGATCTTGATCAGTGTGGTTTTTCCGCCACCATTGGGGCCGATTACACCAAGGAAGTCACGTTCATATACCGTGAGATTGACGTGACTCAGTACTGTCTTCTCATCGTAAGAAGCGGAAATATCTGTAAGTTGTATAATGGGATTCGTCATAAGGCTGTATTATTTGGCAAGTGCTTTTGCTACATTAATCATCTCTTCCTGCCATTCGTAACTTAGCGGATTGATGGGAACAACGGTAATCCCCAATTCATCTGCTATCAGCCGGGCATTGCGGGTATCGAATTCCTGTTGGACAAAAATAACCCGGGCATTGTCCCGGCGGCAGGTTTCTATCAATTCTTTCAGATGGGCGGGTGAGGGCTCTTTTCCTCCTTCTTCTATGCTGATTTGCTTTAATCCGTAGTCCCTAGCAAAATAACTGAGTGCCGGATGATAGATAAGGAAAGTGGTATCGGCATTCTGTAGCCGGTCACGAACGTCCGTATCTGTCTGTGCGATAATTTGTTGCAGACTGTCCAGCCGATGCTTGAAATAAGGTTCGTTTGCACTGTCCAGTTCACTCAGGGCGGAGTAGATATTACGGGCGATTACTGAGGCATTGCGTGCGGAGTTCCATATATGAGGCTCTATACCCCCTTCGTGATGATGGTCACCGTGGTTGTGTCCTGTTTCGTGTATGACGTCTATTCCTTTTGAGGTATCGAATACTTTCAGATGAGGGGCATTCGTGGTCAGTTTATCCATCCAGGCTTGTTCGAAACCGATATAGCCGATGCGCAGGTAGGCGGTGCTTTTATCCAGATTGACCAGTTGTTGGGGGGTAGGGTCGTAGGTTTCGGGGCTGCTTCCTTTCGGAACCATGCTGACTATCTTGAATTTATCGCCTGCAATGGTTTCTGTGAAATAGCGCAAGGGTTCCAGGGTGACAGTCAGGGTCGGTTTTGTGGAAGTGGACTGTTTACTGTCACAGGCGGTAAACAGGCACACTATCAGTACCATGCAGCACGAACAAAGGATACTTTTGCCGGGATGCAATGGGAAAAATATGTGATGTCTGGTTCTCATGAATGTTATCTTTTCTGTTTAACAACAACAAATATACGCAAATTGCTCATTAATCGGGTACAAATACTCCCCAAATTGCTCAATTGATAAGCAATTTCAGTCTGGTTAGAGCTTTTCATACGGCTATTCTGTGGCTGTATGAGAAGCCTTGGTTTCAGGTAAGAGATTCTATATGGCATTCTATGTACTCTTTATCGTTCTCTATAAATATGCGCTTTATATTTTGTGGGAAGTGTCTTATCGTTTGTCAATCTTTTTAAGAGGCCATATAAGGCTCTCGTATTCATGAAGAATAAGATTTGTAAAAAAATCCTTTCAATCTTTGTTTCATGTATTTATCTTACTATATGTTAAGAGAAGGAATAGGGACTGGTTGTGGATGATTGAAAATCAATGTGTTATTGTATGTATGGAAGATGAAAAAAGTATAAATCTCTTAGTAAGAGATCTACAAACAGCAACGATAAGGCAGGCTTTAAATCAAAATATTAACTATACAGAAAAAAACAATGGATTAAAAAAGATTTCTTCTGGTAGAACCAGAAGATTTAATCTTTTATCACAATAGTTAATATTTTTTTGAAATTTAATCAAAACTTTGTTATTTTCTCGTTTGTAGATCTCTTACTAAGAGATCTGCATAAAAGGCCAATAAGAACGAATAACGAGTTTAGATGGAATACCTGTTTCTGAGACGTAAAAAGACGAGCAGCACTTCTGTAAGGCAGAAGACATTGCTCTATCGTGCCGCCGGTCGCGAATGGACGGCGCGGTTCTCGTCACTGTCGGATGTCCGTCCGGCAGACAGCCTTATATATAAAGGTATATTGTATCAGTTGGAGATACGCCGGGCGTTCCTCGATTCCTCTCTTTCGTTAAAGAAACTGAGTATGATGCTCGAAACAAACCAGACTTACCTGAGCAATGCGGTGAACCGCTACTTCGGTTGTCATCTGAAGGAGTTGCTTAACCGCTACCGGGTGGAATACGCTAAGGAGCTGCTTCGCAACGGCGGTTGTCCGCTGGGCGAGGTTCCGTCACGGAGCGGTTTCGGTTCGAAGAGTCCTTTCTATCTGGCTTTCGTCCGTCAGACGGGTATGACTCCGAAACGGTATGCGGCGCGCGAGAGGAACCTGGTGAACTTGGAAATAGAGAATGAAGTCCTTTTATAACAGTATATGTATAACCAATTTTAGTTTTTTAAATTTATAAATTTAAAGTTTTTCTATTATGAACAAAAAGTTTTTAAGTGCAATCCTGTTCGGAGCCTTAATGGTTTCGTCAACAGGAACATTTGTGTCTTGTAAAGACTATGATGATGACATTGACCGCATCGACAAGGAACTGGTCGATATCAAGTCGGCTCTTTCAGCTTTACAGGCAAAAGTTGATGCTGGTAAGTATGTTACCAACGTAGTGAAGAACGGTGACGGTATCACTGTAACCTGGAGTGACAATTCTACAAGTACCATTGAAACTATCAAAGGTGACAAGGGTGAAGACGGTAAGAATGGTACAGTTGTGACCATCATTGACGGTTACTGGGCATTTGACGGTGTGAAATCTGAATATCCTGCCAAGGGAGATAAGGGTGACAAAGGTGACCAAGGCGAACCGGGTGATGCTGCCGCTGCCGGACATGATGGAGAGTGGTTGAAGTTGCCGGTGGTTACAACTTCACTGTAACAGAAGCAAACGGTGAGCCGAAGACTATCTTTATTCCGGGTGGAGCTGCATTGTTAAGCATTATTCCTGAACTGAACGGACAAAACTATGCTCAAGATTTCGATATCTATTATGGTATATTGAATAATGACGTGGATTGGGCAGGACATAAAGCTGTAAACGGCAAAATGTTGAAAGGTATGTATCCTACTGCCGACCGCGACATCAAGATGCAAGTGAATCCTGCAGGTGCTGATGCTGACGCTTATGACTGGGCGTTTGTATCTACAGACAACACCACTCCTTGGGGATTGAATTTTGGTGCTCCCCAAGCATGGACCGGCAAAGCTACTACAGCTACCCGTGCCACATCGGCCAACGGTATGTGGTTACTGCCTCGTGACGTGCAGAAATGGGATTTGGATGCAGCCGGAAGCCAGGGACGTCCTGACTATGCAGGCCAGTTCAAGGCTAATGATGGTGACAAGTACCTGTTTGCACTGAAAGCTACATCAAAAAATAATGGAGAAGTAGTAAAATCCCCGTTTGTATATACATTCAAAGCCAGCAATGTAAACGCAACTGAAAACATTCACATTAATGGTTTGACATTTGCTCCTTCAGGAAGCTCATTCTTGTATGGAAAGGAATATACTCCTTCCTTCGATATGCTAGGATTTAGTTCTGACGGCTATGATCAATGGGCAGAAGATTCTGTATTGGTATATGACTACTATCTGGAAATAGACAAGAGCAAGATTACAGATGAATCCATCAGAAAATATGGTGTGGAGATTACTGCAGACGGTTATCGTTTCATCGCTAAGAAAGAAGCTGTAGTGAACAATACTATTCCGTTCATTTACAACTACATCTTGATAAACGGTCAGAAAGGTAAGACTTACTTCTCTGTCAACTTTAATGATGAGGCTGTGACTGTTCCTGACAAGTTCCTGGAAGATATCGTTGCACCGTTCAATGCTACGGTTATTGCCGATCAAACCAGATGGTATGGATGGAGCAAGGCACTTGACTTGACAGAATTCTTCAACACATTGGGAGATGCAGGCAAGATGAAGTGGATTGATGCGATTGCACGCAGCATGGGTAATTCAACTGATCCACAAGAAATCAACAGAAGTGTATTCGATAAGAGATATGGTAGCAATGACCTTGATTTCAATGTAGAACTGACTGGTGGTGATCCTATCAACAACCAAGGTACTTGGGACCGTGTTATATACAATGGTGCATTGCTGGACAAATACATTGAATTTGATTATGTAGACGCAACCGGCAAGTCTTGTCTGACCGGAAACATCCGTGATTTGGATAAGATTACCGCATTGAAGGTAACATTCAAGGTTGACAGCGAATTAGGAGGACATGTAACTGCTCCTTATTACACAACAGACGATCGTCAGTATAGTGGTGACAACACGAAGATTGCATTGCCTTTGGACAACGCATTCCGTGTAGAAATCGCAACTCGTTATGATCAATACGAAGTGGCAAGAATGAACTTCTCATTCGAATTGCAGATGCCTACTAACTGTCCGATCAAACGTGAATCTGTAGCTAACCGTACGTCTGCTTGGTCTAAAGACAAAGACGGAAATGATGTATTGAAAGTATATGGTGAAAAACTGTTGGACCGCTATGATGCTGTTGCTGCTGATATGCGTGATGCATTCAAGGGAGTTTATAATTACCAGAATGGTGCTTACAATGCACAAGCAAATGTTGAAGCTAACTGGTATGAAGTATTGGTTCCAACTAATTCGTTCCAAATTATTGGTAAGACTAATGAAAGCTATGCAACTCTTGCCGGTATCTCAAATAGCTCATTATATACTGAATGGAATACAATCGGTTTCTATGGCACAGCCGGTAACATGGATGCATATACTTTGACCGATGTTAAATATCATCACTTCAATGTTTATACAGAAGCTAAGGATGATATTATATTACAGTTCGCCAGCCGTATTGCTGACTCTAAGGTTGCAAAAGTAGCATCTAAGGGTACAAAAGAGAATCCGTTCATTGCAAAAGCTGTTTATTCAACAGATGGTTTGCAGACCATTTTGAAGTATGCATTCGAAGTAAGCAATACTGATTTCACTTTGGCTGATGCATTCGACAAACCGTACTATCTGTTTGACCGTGCTGCCGCACAAGGTGTAACTGCTGCATTACGTGCCGAATTGAACTCTTCATTGGTAAATAACAGACAAAGCATTGTTGTAGATAAGGCTGATCCTTCATTCTATGGCTTGTATCCTTCTGCCAAGATGGATCAACAGGCTACAAATGTGGTGACTTATATCTTAGACGGTGCTGCTCAAACTGCCAATACCAACAAGATGAAGTTTGATATTGCCAAAGAAGTAGGTAATGGTAAGGTTATTGAAATCACATATCATATCACAGATGTATTTGGTATGACTAAAGACTTGACATTCTATGTACAGACTTTGAACTAATTGGATCTAACAGTAGAGTCTTAAAAAATGAGAGTGACTTTCGGGGCACTCTCACTAACAATTCCAAGATAAGACTTTCTCCGACGGGAGAATCTTATATAATAAAAACTTTAGATTTATAAAACAGAATCTCTGGCTTGTGACAAGCCGGAGATTTTTTATGTATATAACGGCAATCATCTCAGCGTGGAGAAAGAATATGAAGAATCTATGACGGATTCAGCGATGAATGTTTCATGGTAATTTGCTGATAAATATGCAGTTATGCGTATATGACGGATTTGAAGGATTTTACAACGGTTTTACTGTTTTAGGTGAAACTTGACCATTCATCAGTTTCGGTCCTAGAAGTTTAATCAGACTTGGTTGCCCGCAGTATCTCGCGTTTTCCCCCCGGAGGGCCGGGAAGGCGTTCTACTGTGAATCCGGCTGTTTGCAGCATCCTTCTTACCACCCCTTTGGCACAGTAAGTTGTCAGGATACCTCCTTCATTCAATACCTTGTATAAAGTATCGAAAAGAGATTGCTCCCACATTTCGGGTTGTTTTTCGGGAGCGAAGGCATCAAAGTAGATGATATCGTATAAGGGAACGGCGGGACGGCTGCCTTCCTCCGGGTTGAAAAGCCGGGTAAAATCATCTTCAATTTTATGTAATGTGAACCAAGGGGATACCTCTGTTTCTGTGTTCCAGGGCGCCCGGTGAATGGCGTAATAATCCTCCTCATGCTGTTTGCCGATCAGGCGGGGGTAGTCCAGTTGCTTCAAGGTTTCTTCGGCTAACGGATAGCGTTCGATACCGGTATAATGTACTTTCCGTCGGGTCTCTTCTGCTGAAAGCAGTGTCAGAAAGGCATTCAGCCCTGTTCCTAGTCCTATCTCCAGAATGTGGGGCTCGGAAACGGGAGAATGCTTTAATCCCATTTCGATAAAAATATGTTGTGACTCCGTCAGTGCCCCTTTCACCGAATGATAATGTTCGTCCAGTTCGGGTACATAGAGGGTATAACTTCCATCTGCTGTTTGTTCCAGTTTCATAATTTTAATGCATTAAAGCGGAGGCTTCCAATACTCCCCATACCAATAAGGCGTAGCGGAGTATCTTTCCGATGGTCATAGCGAGAATGACAATCCATATATTGGCACGCATCATGCCCAATACAATGGATATGGCACTTCCCAAAATAGGGATAAAGGCGAAGAAAGCCATCCAGGCACCCCGTCCGTGTACAAACCGCTCCGCACGGTCCATCTTCTCTTTTTTTACATGAAAATATTTCTCGATCCATTCCATATTGCCCAAATGTCCCATCCAGTAGCAGGTCATGCCTCCGGCAACATTGCCGGCGGTGGCGGCGGTTATACTGATCACCGGGTCTAAGCCCAACGGACCTACACAGGCTGCCAATACGGCCTCCGAACTGAAGGGGAGAACACTTCCGGCTATAAAAGAGCCTAGAAAAAGACCCCAATATCCCCAGTCGATCAGGAATTGAAGAATTGCATCCATAAATTGTATATAGTTAGAACTATTAATAGAACAAATGTAATGATGAAAAAGATGCCGGTAAAGCGGTTGTGGGTTAAAGTAAATAAATGTCCTGTTAAAATGGCTCCTACAATGACCTGCATCTGCAACAGGATGTCGAAATGCTGTGGCTGTAAGATACCCAGTAAATAAATCCAGGCTTCAACGGCGATCAGGAAAAAAAGGAATATACGCGTGCGTACCTTGTCTAAATAAGAAACATGGAAATAATGCACGCTGCTGACCAGTGATATCAAGGTGATGATTCCACAGGATATGATTCTGTCCATCCCTAATGTCCCATAACTGATGGGTTGAAAATGAATAAGCTCCTGTAAAGGGTGATAGAAGAGATTCATTTTGTCGTAATAGAACGCATAGCCGAAAAAGAGCCAGTAGGGCACACAGAGTCCTGTAAGTCCGGCAAAGAAACTTTTGAGTGACAGGGATCTGAAACTGATCATCCCCAAATAGAACAGAGGTACAAAATAAAGCAACTGTGGAAACAACAGGCTTCCCAGTCCGATGAAAAAGAAAGCGTGGAATATACTTCCCGCCGGATAGGGAGATTCGTAGCTGCTGAATAATTGGGAAATAGCGATCAGAAAAGTGAGTGGCGCAAAAACGGCATACTGGAAGGAATGCAGAAACAGGCAGGCCGTGGACAGGAATACGTAAAAGCTGACATGCAAGGTACTGCGTGTCCGTATCAGCGTGAAGGCGGTGTTTATCTCGATCAGCAGATAGGCAGTCAAAGCACAGACCAGCAAATTGATTACATCCTGCCATTCATTGCCCGTGATGATCCGGAGAAGCAGGCATATAAGGATGGCAACAGGGAAGGTGAATCTTCCCTTTGCCATATCTATTTGGAATTTGTCATAGCCTGCCATGGGGTGATAGTCCGCTGATTACAGGTCGAATCCAATATCTGAACGGAAATATTTCTTGTCGAAATTGATTTTCTTCGCATTGGCGAATGATTGTGCCAAGGCTTCTTCTTTATTGGCACCGTAGGAGCTGACTGCAATGACACGTCCGCCGCTAGTGACTACCTGTCCGTCTTTCAGTGCTGTTCCTGCATGGAATACAATGCTGTTTTCAATTTCTTCTACTCCGCTGATGGCAAATCCCTTGTCATAATGTTCCGGATATCCGCCGGATACCAGCATGACGCATACTGCCGAACGGGGGTCTATCTCCAGGACTTTTTCCTTCAGATTGCCTGTTGCCACTCCTTCAAGCAGTTCCACCAAGTCACTCTTGATGCGCAGCATGACACTTTCCGTTTCCGGGTCGCCCATGCGTACATTGTATTCAATGACCATCGGTTCGCCTTTTACATTAATCAGTCCGAAGAAGATAAAGCCTTTATAGTCGATGCCTTCTGCTGCCAGTCCTTCTACTGTGGGGCGGATGATACGTTCTTCCACTTTTTCCATCCATGCTTTGTCGGCAAACGGAACAGGAGATACACTACCCATACCACCGGTGTTCAGCCCTTTGTCGCCTTCGCCGATGCGTTTGTAGTCTTTTGCTTCGGGCAGAATCTTGTAGTTCTTTCCATCGGTCAGAACGAATACGGAACATTCTATACCGCTCAGGAATTCTTCAATCACTACGGTGGCGGAAGCGTCACCGAACATTCCGCTCAGCATTTCTTTCAATTCTTTCTTGGCTTCTTCCAGGGTGGGCAGAATCAGTACGCCTTTTCCGGCGCAAAGACCGTCGGCTTTCAGTACGTATGGAGCTTCCAATGTTTCCAGAAAGGCTAATCCTTCTTCCAGATTTGCGGCAGTGATACTTTTGTAACCGGCTGTCGGGATATTATGGCGTTGCATGAAGCCTTTGGCGAACTCCTTGCTGCCTTCCAGTACCGCACCCGCTTTTGAAGGCCCGATAACAGGAATGTTTTTCAGCGCTTCATCTTTTTTGAAATAGTCATAGATTCCTTTGACTAACGGGTCTTCGGGACCTACCACTACCATATCTATATTATTCTTTACTACAAACTCTCTGATTGCTGTAAAGTCATCTGCTTTAATCGCTACATTCTCGCCTACATTACTTGTGCCGGCATTTCCCGGGGCGATATAGAGTTTCTCGATTTTGGGACTTTGAGCAATCTTCCATGCCAGGGCGTGTTCACGTCCGCCTGAGCCTAATAGCAACAGTTTCATAATCTTATCTTTTGTTTATTTTAAGTGGTCTTCAAAATAGCGTGTAATGCGTTCATACAAGTGCACACGGTCGCGTCCGAACATATTATGACCGTCACCCGGATACATAAAGAAATCGGGTTGGGTTCCGGCATCAATGCAGGCACGGAGGAAACTGATGCTGTGCTGGGGAACACAAGTGGGGTCATTGGCGCCAATGATCACTTCCAAGCGTCCTTTCAGGTTTCCGGCTCTCAGCTTCAGGTTGGCGTTCTTGTAGCCTTCGGGGTTGGTTTGCGGAGTATCCATGTAGCGTTCGCCGTACATTACTTCGTAGTAAGCCCAGTCGATGACAGGACCGCCGGCTACTCCTACTTTGAATAGTTCGGGGTAAGTCAGCATCAAGTTGGTGGTCATGAAACCACCGAAGCTCCAACCATGTACGCCAATGCGGTTATTGTCCACATAACCCAATGATTTTAAGAAATCCACTCCTTTTACCTGGTCTTTCATCTCTTCGGTTCCCAATTGGCGGAACGTACAGTTCTCAAATTCCAGTCCCCGGTTGTCACTGCCCCGGTTGTCAACGGTCAGCATGACGTAACCCAGTTGTGCCATGTAAATATCCCATCCGCGGGCGTCATAGTTGCGGTTGTTGTGGATTAGTTGGGCATGTGGTCCGCCATACACGTAGACTACGGCCGGGTATTTTTTGTTGGGGTCAAAATTCACCGGCTTTATCAGGCGGTAGTATAAGTCGGTCTTGCCGTCGGCTGCCTTGAGGGTACCGACAGTGATTTCGGGCATATTGTATGCTTCCAACGGATTGGTGGCGGTCAACAGGCTGATAGTCTTTCCCTTTCCGGAAGTGGGAACGATCTCGATATTCCGGGGAATGGTGAAAGAAGTATAATTGTCTATCACATAGTTGCCGTTACCGGACAGTTGTACATGATGCATACCATCTTTATTGCCGATGAGGCGGCGTTTGCCTGTCTTTACATTCACAGCGTATGCGTTGCTCTGCAAAGGGGAAACCTCTGTGCTCATGATGATGACTTCCTTGGTCTTTTCATTGAATCCGAGGATGTTTTGTACTACCCAGTTGCCTTGGGTAAGCTGTCTGGTCTTGTAGCTTTCCCGGTAAGAACCTCCGGCCGCGGCTCCATGTGATTCCGGATATACGGAAGTCTTGGTGTCCATCAGGTAAAGATGGTTGTAGCCGTCGCGCTGGCTCTGATAGATAAACTTCGTGTGGTCCCACGGCAGAAAGACGATGGGATGTTGGGGCTCTACATATTTAGTATGCTTCTCTTCGTAAAGGGGATTGCTTTTCAGTGGCTCTCCTGTTTCCGCGTCATAGCAGCATAGCAGGGCATGGTTCTGGTCACGGTTCAGTTCAATGACATAAACGCTTTTCTCGTCAGGACTCCAGCTGATATTGGTGAAATAACGGTCGGTAGGGTCTCCGGCTTTCAGATAAACTGTTTTTTGGGTCTCCGGATTGTAGATGCCGACAGTCACTTTGTGGCTGGTCATTCCTGCCATCGGATACTTGTCCGGCTCCAGTGTCGCTATGCGGGTGGAGGTATTTACTTGTGGATAATCGGTTACCATGCTTTCGTCCATGCGGTAGAAAGCAAGCAGATTTCCTTTCGGACTCCAGAAAGTACCTTTCGAGATACCAAATTCCTGACGGTGTACACTTTGTCCGCATACGATGCCTTTCGGTTCGTCGGTGACTTGTTGCGTTTTCCCGTCGGCAGTCGTTACAAACAGATTGTTGTCAAGGGTATAAGCCAATGAACGGCTTTCCTTGTTCCAGTCCTGGTTGGCGGCTTTAGGAGAGAGAGGCTGACTCCATATTATTTCCTTTTTAGTTAAATCGATCAGCACTTTATTGGATGTGGTATTTACCAGCATCATCTTTTCAGCGTATGGGAAAGATGCATTCCTGAAGTGGTTGATTTTCCCTAATTCCTTGTTTGCCAACAGTTCATTCACTTCCTGCAAAGTGATAAGTACGTTTTCCTTCCCATTTGCCGGCTGGATGGTTTTTACCTCTTCTATGTCGGCGTTGATGCATACATCTCCCCACCATTGCAAACCATACAGGTTTTGTGGAAGCAGGTTATAATAATTGTTTCCTCCCGGCATCAAGTCTTCCAGTGTGAAACTTTTCTTGTCTTGTGCCCATGTTACAGATGAAGCCATGATTAATAAGGCAATCAGATTGATTAATTTTCTCATAACTGTTTATTCTTCTGTCTTTTCCTTATTGTCGTCAAATTTACGGGGACTGCTTTTGAAATTGTCGCGGCCTTCACGTCTGTCACCAAAGTTGCGGTGTTCTCCTCTTTTGAAATCGCCACGTCCCTCACGTTTGTCATCAAAAGAGCGTCTTTCTCTGCGCTCTCCTCCTTTGTACTCTCCGTGTCCTTCACGTCTGTTGTCAAAACTACGACGTTCTCTGCGTTCTCCATATTCTACCTTTTCCGTGTTACGGCGCGGGCGGATTTCTTCCCGGCGGGGCTTGAATTCCCGATCGGCGTTCTCACTACGGAATTCTTTGAATTTGCCGTTGAATAATTGGTATTTGCGGAATTCACATTCCAACGAACCGTTGAACAGGGGGATTTTTATAGAAGGCTTTAAACCAATCTGGTCGAAACATTCTTCACGGTAACTTAGTACCCATGCATCATTGCCGGTGAAAGAGTGTTTCAGACGTTCGCCTATCATTTGATACAGGCCCAGCAAATCATTGGTTGAGATACGTTCTCCATAAGGAGGGTTGGTGATGATGATGCTTTTTTCTTTGGGTTGCTCAAATTGCTGGAACGGTTGGATTTTTAAGATAATCTCCTTGCTCAGTCCGGCTGCTTTCACATTGTGAGTGGCAATTTCATTTGCTTTCGGATTATTGTCATATCCAAAAATCTTATGTGTGAACTCACGTTCCTGTGAGTCGTCATTGTAGATGCGGTCAAATAGTTCCTGATCAAAATCGTTCCACTTTTCAAAAGCGAACTCCTTGCGGAATACGCCGGGAGCGATGTTACGTGCTATCAGGGCGGCTTCGATAGGTATTGTTCCTGAACCGCACATCGGGTCTATCAAATCACATTCGCCTTTCCATCCGGTCATCAGGATCATACCGGCTGCCAGTACCTCATTCAAAGGAGCTTCTACAGCTTCCTGGCGATAACCCCGGCGGTGGAGTGACTCGCCCGAACTATCCAGTGACAGAGTGCATTTATTTTCGGCTATATGGATGTTCAGTGCCACATCGGGATGGTTGATGCGTACCGAGGGGCGCTCTCCTGTCTTTTCACGGAAATAGTCCACAATGGCGTCTTTTACTTTGTAGGCTACGAACTTGGAGTGACGGAACTCGTTCGAGAAAACCACAGCGTCTACGGCAAAACTTTTATCTTTATCCAAGAAGTCTTCCCACGCAATGGCCTTGATAGCTTCGTAAACTTCATCGGCGTTCTTCGCCTCAAAATGTTTGATGGGTTTCAGGATGCGGATGGCAGTACGCAGGCAGAAGTTTGCCCTATACATCATTTCTTTATCGCCCGTAAAGGCTACCATGCGTCTTCCTACTTCTATATTGCTGGCTCCCAGCTCGGTGAGTTCTTTTGCCAGTACTTCTTCCAGTCCCTGGAAAGTCTTGGCGATTAGCTCGAATTCTTCCTTCATCTTAAATGATAATTACGTAATTTCAATTGATGGGACAAATTTAATGATTTTCTGTTTGCTAATCAATTATTTAGAGAATTAATCTGTTTGATGAAGCAAAAAAAGAGGATGAAATCGGGGCGTCCACGCTCCTTGCCGGGGTCTTTATTTACCTTTGATTATAAAAATTCTTTGAAAACGGAATTGGGTATATCTGTGGAATAAATTGACAAAATATGTATCCGGCAATGTAATTGTTATCCTATAGAAATAAATTCTACACAGGAATTTGCCATTTTTGCTGAATCAAGAAACTTAAATAGAAATCAGAATGAAAATGGAATTGACGGATGAGAAACGTAAGGGATATGTGGTTTGTGCTTTAATGATACTGGTCTCTTGTTTGTATTTGGTTTATTTGGGGTACAGTCTCTACCGTATGGGGCATGCTTAGGACAAAATGAAACCATATCTGTATCACACAGGTATGGTTTCTGTAAGAGAAATTCTATGATTAATAGGTTGAGTGACTTTTATGCGAATTCTTCTGCCAGATAGACTTCGTTTATTTCGCAGAAAAACTCATCGGCGATATCTGACAGGGTTTCCAATGCTTCTTCGGCAGTTTCGCCGTAAGTGCAGCATTGGTGGTAGTCTGTTAAAAAGGCGTAATATTCCCCGTAGGGTGTACATTCTATCTGATATTCATTGCTTTTAAGTTCCATATATACCTCCTTTTTTATCGTACTGCAAATATCTTGTTTATCTGTTACAAGAAGGTGTACAGGAAGTTACTGTTTTATTAAAAAGTTTGCTGCCATACTACTTTTTAGACCATTTTGTGATGTCAGCATTTCTATGATGGCAAAGGGGATTTATTCGTCTTTGTTTTTTCGCTGTACGATACGTGATCCGGCAGGTACATTTTCTGTTACCCAAATATTACCTCCTACGGTAGCACCCTTGCCAATAGTAACACGCCCTAAAATGGTTGCATTGGAATATACAATGACATCGTCTTCTAAAATAGGATGGCGTGGAATGCCTTTAATGGGATTTCCATTATTGTCTAGCGGAAAGCTTTTAGCTCCTAATGTTACCCCTTGATAGAGTTTCACATTATTTCCGATGATGCTGGTCGCTCCGATTACTACACCTGTACCGTGGTCGATAGTGAAATGGTGTCCTATTTGTGCCCCCGGATGAATATCGATACCGGTTTCCGAATGTGCCATTTCTGTAATGAAGCGGGGGATTAAAGGTACACCCAGTATTAACAGCTCATGTGCGATGCGGTAATTGCTGATAGCTCGGATAGCCGGATAGCAACTGATGATTTCACCAAAGCATGTGGCGGCGGGATCACCATAATATGCGGCTTCTACATCGGTAGCCAGAATGCGGCGGAGTTCGGGCAGTTTACTGATGAAACGAGCTGCCAGCAAAGAGGCTGTTTCTCTGCACGGTTCATTGTCATCGGTTGCATTTTTACTGTTTTCCTGTCCGAAGCAAAGTCCTGCCAGAATTTGTTCGGTCAGCAGACCGAACAGGGTTTCTACATTTACACCGATATGGTAGTTGATGGTATGGCTGTTAACGGTGGAATTACCAAAGTAGCCGGGGAAGATAATGGCGCGTGCCAATTCTACTATCTTGTATAGGGATTTGGCAGATGGTAAAGGATCTCCATCTTTGTGTTGGTGGAATAATCCTTTATAGGACTGGCTTTCAGATAATTCATCTACTGCCTGCGTTAATATGTTCGTGTAATTGAATGTAGTCATGAACTGAATGCTTTAGAAGGACAAAAGTAAGTAAATTCTATATTATTGCCAATAAATAGAATGAATATTGATGTTAATCCTTTATTTTTGCAGAAAAAAGGGAATATTTATGGTAAATAAGAAAAATCCATTTGCTTTTAAGGCAAAACAGGAAACTAAAAAGAAGTCCGGTGGTAAACGGATCGGCAAATCGAAGCCGGATAAAGCGAATAATCAGTTGAATAGAAGAGTGAAGTAAATGAAACTATTGTCTTGTTGTAGGGGAAGAACCAGTCTGCCCCTACAACAGGATGCTAATCTTTATTTCTCGACCAAAGCGAAATCAAGTTGTTTTTTCTCCAGATTGGCGCGGGCCACTTTAATGGTAACCGGATCTCCCAAACTGAATTTTTTGTGATGCCGGCGTCCCGTCAGACAATAGTTCTTTTCATCGAAATCATAATAGTCATCACCAAGGTCACGCATGGGAATCATACCTTCGCACTTGTTTTCGTTCAGTTCCACATAAAGTCCCCATTCGGTAACTCCGGAAATGACTCCATCGAACTCCATGCCTAAACGTTCACCCATAAACTCTACTTGTTTGTATTTTACAGAGGCACGTTCCGCATTGGCGGCGATTTGTTCCATTTCAGAGCTATGGTCACACAATTCTTCGTATTTCGCTTCCTGTACCGTACGTCCTCCTGCCAGATAGCGGGTGAGCAGACGATGAACCATCATATCCGGAAAACGGCGGATAGGTGAGGTAAAGTGAGTATAATAGTCAAATGCCAGACCATAGTGGCCAATATTATGTGTGGAATAACGGGCCTTTTGCATGGCACGCAAGGATACGGTTTCCACCAGATTTTGTTCTTTCTTGTTCTTTATGTCGTCCAGTAAACGATTGATGGATTTGGATATCTCAGTTTTGCTACCCGATGTACGTATCTTATATCCGAAGCGATTGATAAACCAATTCAAGTTCTCCAGTTTATCGGGGTCCGGAAGGTCGTGGATACGATAAGGGAATACTTTGGCTTTCTTGTTTTTAGGTACTTTACCGATTTTTTCGGCAACCGTGCGGTTGGCCAACAACATAAATTCCTCTATCAACTTATTGGCCTCTTTGGATTCTTTGAAGTAGACACTGAGCGGTTTGCCGGTTTCGTCTATCTCAAATTTCACTTCTACGCGGTCAAAGTCAATAGCACCGGCAGCCAATCTTTGTTTACGCAGGATTTGTGCCAGTTTGTTCAGTTCCAGAATTTCTTCTTTGTAGTCGCCTTCACCCGTTTCAATCACTTTTTGCGCCTCCTCATAGGTGAAACGGCGGTCGCTCTTTATAATGGTGTGCACGATGCGCGAGTCTTTCACCTCTCCCTTTTCATTCATATTGAAAATGACGGAGAATGCCAGTTTCTCTTCGTCGGGGCGGAGGGAACAGATGAAGTTACACAGCCGTTCGGGCAACATGGGGATGGTACGGTCTACCAGATAAACGGAAGTAGCGCGTTTTTCAGCTTCTTTGTCGATAACGCCTCCTTCTTTTACATAATGAGTAACATCGGCAATGTGTACGCCTACTTCCCATAGTCCCGGTTTGATGAGACGGATGGAGAGCGCGTCATCAAAGTCCTTTGCATCTTTAGGGTCAATGGTGAAAGTTGTTACATTGCGGAAATCTTCACGTTCTGCATAGTCCGCCTCGGAAATCTCTGCCGGAATCTTTTCGGCAGCGGTTTCTACATTCTTGGGATATACGTAAGGTAAGCCGAATTCGGCCAGAATGGCATGCATTTCAGTTGTGTTTTCTCCTGCTTTTCCCAAAATATCAATGACTTGTCCTATCGGGTTTTTTGCCTCTTCGGGCCATTCTACAATTTTCACGACTGCTTTGTCCCCATTCTTTCCACCTTTCAGCTTATCTTTCGGGATAAAAATATCATTTGCCAGAGTGCGGTTCTCGGTCAGCAGAAAGGCGTAGAATTTCTCTACTTTCAGTGTGCCGACAAAAGTATCGTTGGCACGTTCCAGAATCTCTATCACTTCACCTTCCGGGTTCCGGTTCTTACGTTTGGCAAAGAGGGCTATTTTTACTTTGTCATTATTCATGGCATGTGCCGAATTACGTTCGGCTATGAAAATGGTTTCTCCACCATCATCGGGGATGAAGGAGTTCTTGCCGTTGCTTTTACGCTGAAAGACGCCAGTCATAATCAGGCCGTGGTCGTTCAGTTTGTAGTGTCCTTTTTCTACTTCTTGCAGAAAATCATCCTCAATCATTTCAGTAATGATGTCAGCACAAAGCATTTTAAGCGGATGTGTAGTGAGGTTCAGACTGCTTGATAATTGTTTCAGACTGAATGTTTCGTTCGGTTTTGTGTGGAATAAGCTTATCAGTCGTTCAGACATTTCGCTTTTCATGCGTTTCCCTGCTTTTTTTTCTTTCTTTTTAGCCATAAGGGGATATATTTATGTATTATGTGCTACAAAGTAAACAAAATAATTGGAATAGCGGTTCAATAGATACATTAAATTTGGTTGAATCTAAATGAAACGTGCTATCTTTGTCCGTTCTAAAACAATTGTTATGACTGAACTTGATAAGAAAATCAGGGAAAAAGAAATTTATAGAGTTACATTAGTGGGGAGTTTCGTTAATTTCTTGCTGGTTATTTTTAAATTCCTTGCCGGAATTGCAGGGCATAGTGCTGCTATGTTGGCAGATGCAGTTCATTCTCTATCTGACTTCATTACGGACGTAGTAGTGATTCTTTTTGTACGTATATCCAATAAACCAGTGGACAAGAGCCATGATTATGGTCATGGGAAATATGAAACATTGGCTACTGCTTTCATTGGTATGGCATTATTGGGGGTAGGATTTGGAATATTGTGGAATGGAGCAACAGATATATTGGTTTTCCTACGAGGTGGGGAACTTCGTCAACCGGGAATGTTGGCATTGGTTGCTGCCATTATTTCTATTCTGTTGAAGGAAATACTTTATCAATATACAGTCAGAGTGGGGAAAAGATGCCACTCACAGGCTGTTGTGGCGAATGCGTGGCATCATAGGAGTGATGCATTATCATCCATTGGTACGGCTGCCGGTATTGGCGGAGCGATTTTACTCGGTCCTCATTGGGCAGTACTCGATCCTATTGCCGCTGTGACAGTCAGTTTCTTTATTATGCGGGTTTCCATCAGGCTGCTGGTTCCTTGCCTGGATGAATTGCTGGAAAAGTCTTTGCCGGATAGTGTGGAACGTGAGATAGAGGGGATTGTGTTATCTTTTGATGGAGTCAGCGAACCGCATCATTTACGCACGCGGCGCATCGGAAACAATTATGCTATAGAGATTCATATACGCATGGATGGGAACATTTCTCTGCATAAAGCGCACGAGACGGCAACTGGTATTGAACATAGATTGAAAGAAAAGTTTGGAGAGGATACTCATGTGGGTATTCATGTGGAACCGGTGAAATAACATACGAAGAATGAATAACGAAGAATTTGCACAAAAGAACACTTGCTGCTTAAAGAAAGTATTGGTAACCGGAGCAAGCGGATTTATTGGCAGTTTCCTGGTGGAAGGAGGATTGGAGAGAGAGATGCAGGTATGGGCTGGTGTACGTAAAAGCAGTAGTCGTACCTATTTGAAAGATCCTCGCATTCAATTTGCCGAATTGGATTTTGCTCATCCCGGAAGATTGACGGAGCAATTGGCTGTTCATAAACAATTGCATGGGGGATGGGATTATATCATTCATTGTGCCGGTGTAACTAAATGCCGCCATAAGGACGAATTTGACAAAGGCAATTATGTCTATACCCGTAATTTTGTAGAAGCTTTGAGAACCTTGGACATGGTTCCCCGGCAATTTGTCTATATCAGTTCACTTAGTATTTTCGGCCCTATTCATGAAGATAATTATGCACCCATCAGTGAGCGTGATACGGCAATGCCCAATACTGCATATGGGGTCAGTAAGCTAAAGTCGGAACATTACCTGCAATCATTGAATGATTTTCCGGCAGTGATTTTCCGTCCTACTGGAGTTTATGGTCCTCGTGAACGCGATTATTTTCTGATGGCGAAGTCTATCAAGCAGCATATAGACTTTGCTCCTGGTTTTAAAAGACAGGATCTTACTTTTATTTATGTGAGGGATTTGGTACAAGCTGTTTATTTGGCAATAGAACATGGAGTGCGGCAGCGCGCCTATTTTGTTAGTGACGGAAATGTCTATTCCAGCCGTACTTTTTCTGATTTGATACAAAAAGAACTTGGTAATCCGTGGGTTATACACATTAAATGCCCATTATTTATTTTAAAAGTTGTATCTTTGCTCGCTGAATTTTCAGCGCGTTGCCTGGGAAAGGTAAGTACGCTGAATGCTGACAAATATAAAATAATGAAACAACGTAATTGGCAATGCGATATTTCACCCTTGGTGGAAGAACTGGGATATCGTCCTGAGTACCCTTTAGACAAGGGAGTAAAGGAAATCATTGCATGGTATAAGAAAGAAGGATGGCTTTAAATTTATTCAAACGGGTAGACAGTGTGAAAGGATTGTTTGCCGTTGAGAGCATTAGTCTGATATATAATGCCCTCACGACCATAATGGTTTTAATATTATTTCCTCGTATGGACCACCCTGTAATTATGCTTTTGGAGCGTGCAGGCATTGTGGCCATTACGTTTGCATTAATATATTTGTATCGCAAGTATCCGTGTAAACTTACGGCATTTATACGAATGGCTGTGCAGATGGCATTTTTAGCGTATTGGTATCCCGATACCTTTGAATTTAATCGTCTTTTTCCCAATCTGGATAACTTCTTCGCTTCGGCGGAGCAGTTTTTGTTCCGTTGCCAGCCTTCGGTAGAATTTAGTGAACATTTTCCTTCCATGTGGTTCAGTGAACCATTTAATATGGGGTATTTCGCTTATTATCCAATGATTGGGATTGTGACTATTTATTATTTCTTGTTTCGTTTTGAGTGGTTTGAAAAGGTTTCTTTTGTGCTGGTCACTTCGTTTTTTATCTATTATCTTATTTATATATTGGTTCCGGTTGCCGGTCCGCAATTCTATTTCCCTGCTATCGGAATGGACAATGTGATGGCGCAGCATTTCCCTGCTATCGGTGATTATTTCAATAATAATGATATTCTGCTGCCCGGTCCCGGTTTTGATCATGGTTTCTTCTTTAATTTGGTAGAGGCCTCACAGGAAGTGGGGGAACGCCCTACTGCTGCTTTTCCTAGTTCGCATGTCGGTATATCTACCATTGTGATGATTATGGCCTATCGCGTTAATAAGAAACTATGTTATTTCTTGGCACCGTTCTACGTACTTCTATGCTGTGCTACGGTCTATATTCAGGCGCATTATTTGGTGGATGTTATTGCCGGCTGGATTTCGGCGGTATGTATTTATATTGTGGCTACTTATATGTATAAGCGTTGGTTTGCTTCTGTAGTCTTCCAACTTGTGCTGAAATAGTTTTAAAAAGTATATAAAAGCGTACAGGGTGTCCATTTTCGGACACCCTGTTTTGTTTATACCTTGTTGATTTCCAGTGATAAATGTTGCTGGCATGAATATTGCTTTAAAAATAATGGCTAAACGTTGCAACGTTTGGCATAGAAATAACGTCTAATGAATAAAACAAAAATAGTATGAGAAAATTAGTATCAACTTTAATGGCGGTGACCCTTATGTTAGTGTCTGCCACAGCATGTGCAGAGAGAATAACTCCTAGTAAGAACTATGTTACCAAAAAAGTGAATGTGGGTAGTTTTAATGCTATCTCTACCAGTTCTTCGGTGGATGTAATCTATACTCAAAGTTCCGGTGGCAGGATGTGGAAATATATGCTCCGGACAATTTGGTGAACTATATTGATGTCCGTGTAGAGGGTGGAGTACTTAAGGTTGGTTTTAAATCACCAAGAAACAATTTTTCAATAAACGGAAAACATAAAAAGGAAGTAAGAGTTTCTGCTCCGGCTGTGAACAGCTTGAAAGCTTCCAGTTCCGGTGATATTATTATAAAGAATGGACTGAAAACGAGTGGGAAAGTTACTGTTAAGGCTAGCAGTAGCGGTGATGTAACAGGAAGCACTATTTCTTGTGATGATTTTGCGGCTACCGCTAATAGTTCGGGTGATGTGATTCTGGAAAAGGTATCTTGTACGAATTTCTCTGCTGATGCCAGTAGTTCGGGTGATGTATCTGTCAAGAATCTGAACGCTGCTGATGTATCTGCTGATGCCAGCTCTTCCGGAGATGTGATTTTGGCAGGTATTTGTGAGAACGCTTCTTACAGAGCCAGTAGTAGTGGGGATGTAAAGGCAAAAGGTATGAAGGCGGTCAATGTAACTGCCAGTGCCAGTTCCTCTGGTGATGTGGAATGTTATGTGACCGGTTCGCTGACTGCGAAAGCATCCAGTAGTGGTGAGGTGGCTTATAAGGGTAATCCTAAAGATATTGATTTCTCTCCCAAAAGAGGTTTGCGTAAAATGGAATAGATAATGTGTTACTGCTACAATATATTAATGTGCCAATTGGCTGTGCTGTATTCCGCATGGCAATTGGCACATTAGCACATTGTAGCATTAAGAATTCATTCCGTAATTCCCCCTGATATAATCCAAGATACTGAAAAGTTCTTTCACGGTTTCGGCACGGAGCATGGCGATACGTGTCTCTTTAAAGTTGGGGATGCCTTTAAATAAGGGAGAAGCAGCCAGATGGCGGCGTACATGAAGAATACCGCGGCGTTCGTCAAGCAGATTCACACTGTCCAACACTTCCTGACGGAGTACATTCAGCCGCCACTCAAAAGAAAGGGCAGGGAGTTCCTTACCGGTTTCTATATAATGTTTTACTTCCTTGAATATCCACGGGCGTCCAAAGCTGGCTCGGCCAATCATAATAGCGTCTACTCCATACTGGTCAAAACACTCTTTGGCACGTTGTGGCGTAGTTATATCCCCGTTTCCAATGATAGGTATATGCATACGGGGATTCTTTTTTACTTCACCTATTAAACTCCAGTCCGCTTCACCAGTGTACATTTGTGCACGGGTGCGTCCATGAATGGTCAGTGCTTCAATGCCGCAATCTTGTAATTGTTCTGCCAAATCTACTATAATTTTATGCTCATTGTCCCAGCCTAGACGTGTTTTTACAGTAACGGGAATTTTTACAGTGTCCACAACAGCACGGGTAATTTCCAACATCAGCGGGATATTTTGCAGCATACCTGCACCGGCTCCTTTACCGGCAACGCGTTTTACAGGACAGCCAAAATTAATATCCAGGATGTCAGGATGCGCCTCTTCCACTATTTTCGCCGCTTCTACCATTGTTTCCGTGTCTCTGCCGTAAATCTGGATGGCTACGGGGCGTTCCTCATCGTTGATATTCAGCTTCTGCATCGTTTTACCTACCGAGCGTATCAATGCATCTGCCGATACAAATTCGGTATATACCATATCAGCACCGAACTTCTTGCACATCAGGCGAAAAGCGGGGTCTGTTACATCTTCCATCGGAGCCAGGAAAATAGGGTATCTGCCCAGGTCTATATTTCTAATCTTCATTGTTGTATGTTTATCTTTGGGTTACAGAAAAGTCAGATTCATTTGAGTATTAATTTATAATCTGTGTGAATCTGTGTAATCTGTGGTGAAATCAGGCTGCAAAAATACGGAAAAAAGCCTACCTTTGCACATATATTAATCAAAAGAATAATGAAAGCTTCTATAAAAGACTTTGAAATAATGGCTCCTGTAGGTTCACGTGAGTCGCTGGCGGCAGCCATACAGGCAGGTGCGGATTCTATTTACTTCGGAATTGAGAGTCTGAATATGCGTGCACGTTCTGCCAGTACATTTACTGTCAATGATTTACGCGAGATAGCACAGATCTGTGATAAACATGGCATCAAGAGCTATCTTACGATCAATACCATTATTTATGATGAAGATATTGCTTTGATGCGTACCATTGTGGATGCGGCTAAGGAGGCAGGCATCAGTGCCGTGATTGCTGCGGATGTGGCGGTAATGGCTTATTGTTGCGAGGTGGGGCAGGAAGTACACCTTTCCACCCAATTAAATATCAGTAATGCCGGAGCGTTGAAATTTTATGCTCGCTTTGCCGATGTAGTGGTATTGGCACGTGAATTGAATTTGAAGCAGGTGCGGGTGATTTATGATACTATCCAGAAGGAACAAATTAAAGGTCCGAATGGAGAATTGGTCCGTATTGAGATGTTCTGCCACGGGGCACTCTGTATGGCAGTGTCGGGCAAGTGTTATCTCAGTTTGCATGAGATGAATGCTTCTGCTAACCGGGGGGCTTGTATGCAGATATGTCGCCGTGCATACGATGTGAAGGATAAAGAGAGTGATATTGAACTGGAGGTGGACAATAAATACATCATGTCTCCTAAAGATTTGAAAACTATTCATTTTATGGATGAGATGATAGAGGCTGGCGTGCGTGTCTTCAAGATCGAAGGGCGTGCCCGAGGACCTGAGTATGTACGTACCGTGGTGGAATGTTACAAAGAAGCTATTTGTTCTTATCTGGAGGGCACTTTTACCGAGGAGAAGAAGCAGGCTTGGGATGAACGGCTGAAGACCGTATTCAATCGGGGGTTCTGGAATGGATATTATTTAGGACAGCGTTTGGGTGAATGGAGTAAGAACTATGGTTCGGAGGCTACTGAGCGTAAGGTGTATGTGGGTAAGGGAATCAAGTACTTTTCTAATATTGGCGTTGCAGAGTTTCTGGTGGAAGCTGCTGAGATGAAAGTAGGGGATAAGCTTCTGATCACAGGACCTACTACAGGAGCGGTATTTCTGACGTTGGATGAGGCGCGTGTGGATTTGAAACCGGTGGATGTGGTAAGAAAAGGTCAACATGTATCCTTTAAAGTACCCGATAAGGTACGTCCTAGTGACAAGCTTTATAAGTTGGTTTCTCCTGAGGATTTGAAGAAGAAATAAAACAGAAAGAATGTGTTTCTAAAGAGATATTGAAATTTAAATCTCTTATGATTAAAATCCGAAGAGAAGCTCCCTTTTCTTATTTTATGTAGCAATGAATAAAGTAAGAAAGGGTAGGATATCATGATGATACAGATTATTATAAAGCTGTTTCATTAATCTATTTTGAGTTATCCTTTGGAACTATAAATTTATTAATGAATACTCTCTTTTGATTTGTTTGAGAACAATAAAAAACCCGTAACAGTTCATTTGCTACGGGTTTTTACTTTGTTAGAGTTTGCTGTTATTCTGTATAAATTGGGAGCTTAGGATGATCTTTGTAAAGGTTCTTATTCGCTAGTTCTTCTGCATCCGTAATTCGGTACAAATAATATTTACTGTTTGGACAGAACGCACTTTTATCGGGGAAATTGAAGAAACGATGTCCTTGAGTCTTTTTCTTCAGTGTGTGAGTTTGTCCGTTCTCATCAGTGTAAATATAGTCAATGGGACCTTCGGGATATGCTTTTCGAACTACAGCCTGTTGGTTGCGGATAATGTCTATCAAACTGAATCCTTCACCCCATAATTCTTTACGGCGTTCTAACCAAATTGTTTCCAATAGGTCTTGTTGTGAAAGATTTGTATGAATGGTTTTTGCTCCTCTGGCTGTTTTTAAATCATTTAATTTGTTAATAGCATCTGGGTCATTCAGATGTGCCTTTGCCTCTGCATTTATCAAATAAATTTCGGCAACGCGCATCAATACGATATCACCAAGTTGGTTTTCGATATCGCGGAATCTGAATTTAGAGTTACGCATCCATACATAGGCTGCTGATGCGACGTCAGCTCCCGGATCTGTGGCCCAGAACAGCATTTCTTTACGATAATCACCATCTTCGAACAAATCACGGAAGTAAGGGTCTACATTGAAGCTATAATAGTATGATCCTTTAGTTGTAGTATCTAAATAATGGAACTGATAACTGGCATTACTTTGATCGTTGGTTTGAGCATGTCCCCAAATCCATTCTTTATTGTCTACAGAATTGAATCCGGCTTTATATTCACTCTCAGTCATTAGATAATTGTCTTTAGCTAACAATTTATCCGAGTAAGTTTTAGCTTTTTCCCATTGACGAGCGTAAAGACAGGCACGTGAGAGAATACCTAGGACAACTTCATTGTCAATTTTGTGTTTGGCGTCACGTACATAAGTTTCGGGAATAAGTTCTAATGCTTCTTCTAAATCGTTGATGGATTGCGCATATACTTCACTGACACTTGATGCGGGTTTTCCTTCTGCTGCAATTGTTTCATCTGTTGACTGTGTATAGACAGGTGCACATACAGCGTCCGGGTCTTTATCAATAGCAAAAGAATAACAAGAAGCTAGGTGCAGGTATAAGAAACCGCGTAAGGCCAATGCTTGTCCTTTAATTCGGTTTCTGTCGGCTTGCGTGCCTTCGGCAGCATCAATATTGTCTAATACGCCATTGCAGTCGTTGATTACACGGTATGCTAAAAGCCAGCTCAAGGTGTTTGTGCCCTCCTTTTCCATAAATAGCGGTAAACTCATTGTGTGCTCTAAAACCATATTTGCTGTTTAGTACTACGTCAGAACCCATTGCGTCATTTGCACGTAGCATTGCTCCATAGCCAGGGTTGGCGTAGGAATTGAAAGTTTCCATCAGGTAGTTCCAGCCACCGTTAAGTACTTTTTCGGCATCTCCTGTTTTACCGAAAACAGAACCGGCATCTACATAAGTCGTAGGAATTGTATCCAAATCGCAGGAAGTGAGCATTGTACTTCCCAGTGCGACTGAAAATATATATTTAAAATAGTTTTCATATTCTTCTTTCTGTATTAAAGTTTCACATTGATACCGAATGAAATAGTTTTCATTGCCGGATAACGATAGTAAGTAGAGCCTCCGAAAGTTTGCTCTGGGTCTAGACCTTGTTGTTTGGCTAATGTCAGCATATTTTCTGCTTGAAAAAATATGCTTGCATCTTTCAGCGTCAATGTGTTCAGCAATGACTTCGGCAGATTGTAAGAGAATGTAATATTCTTCAAACGTAAGTATGAACGGTCAACTAAGAACCGGTTTGAAGAGTTTGTCCATGAGCTTTTGGGAGAAGTAGTCAGACGCGGTACATCGGTATAGGGATTTTCAGGAGTCCAACGATCTAACATATCTACGCTCCAACCGGTACCTGTAGGTCCTTGGCTCATCAATGAAACTTTATCCCCATTATAGATTTTACCACCAATGGAATAAGAGAATAAGAATGATAATGTAAAATCCTTGAATGAGAGATCTGATTGAAGACCGCCGGTCCAGTCGGGTAGTGAATTGCCGCATTTTACTTTGTCGTCCGGGGTGGTTGATGAATAGTCTTCTGTGGTTACTCTTTTCTCCGTTGGTATTGTAACGATACCACGTAGGATTACCATTTTCAGGATTGACACCAGCCCATTCTACTAAATAGAAGTCATATAACGATCCTCCTTTTACCCATTTCTTGTTGCCACTCCACATTTCTTCGGCAGGTAATGAGGTTATTTTGTTTTTATAGGTAGTAGCATTAAAAGAAAGTTTCCATTTCCAATCTTTAGTCATGATAGGATATCCTGAGATTTGGAATTCCCATCCATAATTCTTGATGGCACCAATATTTTCGTCCATACTTGAGAAACCTGAAGATGGCACTAAGTCTTTAGAGAATAATAAATCTTTGGAACGACGTTCAAAATATTCGATTGTACCACTTAGGCGATTGTTCCAGAAACCAAAATCCAAGCCGATATTAGTATTTAGATTGGTTTCCCATGATAAATTAGGAGTTGCCAGACGATAAGCGTGCAAACCGGATTCACCGAGGTTATTGCGTATGGAATAGAGCGCCTGATACGCATAATAACCTACCTGGTCATTGCCTTGCGCTCCGTAGCTGGCACGCAATGATAAATTAGATAGCCAGTCTGATGTGTCCTTCATAAACTCTTCCTGCATGATTTTCCAAGATGCGCCTACTGACCAGAAAGTACCCCAACGATGATCCGGATGGAAACGGGAAGAACCGTCAGAACGGACAGAAGCCGATAAGAAGTATTTTTGATTGTACGAGTATTCAGCACTTCCAAAGAAACTTAACAGCTTGTATTGGTCACTGTTTCCGCCAAAATCACCTAAAGAGGAAGCTGCGTCGGGCTCATAAAATCCATCCATGATGACTTTGCTGCGGCTTCCGCCGAAATTGGAAGTGTTATATTCATAGTACTCCTGACCGGCCATCATACGGATATCATGTACATCATTGAACGTGTGTTGATAATTAATGACATTATTAAAAGTCATGCCTGTAGTGCGGTAGTTGTATTTGCTTACGCTGCCACCACTGATAGAACCTGTACCGTAAGTAGGATTGGTGTAGTTATGATTTGTTTTGTTATTATAGTCAATGTTCAAAGACATCTTGTAAGCAAGCCCTTTGATCGGAGTTATTTGGATAAAACCACGTAAAGAGGCAGCATCACGTTTTATCTCACTTTTATCGTGTGGCATGGAAGCCAGCAGATTATATTTTGCATACGAGTTCGGGCGATACTCACCATAATCGAACATACGTTCATTGTTTTCGTCCAACAGGTATGCTCCGGTTGCCAATCGCGTTGATATACCGGATAGAAAGATGGTACCGAACGGGCAAACATGACCACATTGGAAATGGTAGAGTCATCTTGCTTGGGATAGTCTTGAACAGAATGAGTTCCTGATACGTTCAATCCGATCTGTAACCATTTGCGGATATCTGAAGTCACGTTGGCGCGGAGAGTATAGCGTTTGAAGCCAGAGCAGATATAAGCACCTTGGTCATCCATGTAACCTGCTGAAACAAAATACTTGGAGGTTTTGCTACCACCACTTACGCGTACATTTAAATCTGTATAGTGCGCATCTTGTGAAAGGGCGTCGTCCCAGCTGTCGTTCCATAATGGTTTGGCGCCTGCTACCAGTTTTCCGTCATGGCCGATTGGTTCAGGGTAAGCACTGCCATAAGGTTGATGCCTAGATTGCCTGTAACATTGCTTGATGCCCATGCTGCAGCTTCTTCGGCAGAGTAACCGTTGTCCATACGATAGTTACGCATGGCTTCCCAATATAATTCATAATATTGGTTTGTATTCAACTGGTCGTAGTCTGCGCGTGCACGGCTTGAAAAACCATATTTAGCAGATAATTCAACAGTGGGTGCGCTATCTTTATTTCCTTGTTTGGTGGTGATCATAATTACGCCGTTTGCTGCACGTGAGCCATACAATGCAGCGGAAGCTGCATCTTTCAATACAGTGATTGACGCAATATCTGAAGATGCTATGGAGGAAAGAGCACCATCGTAAGGAACACCATCAACCACATAGAGGGGATTGGTTGAAGCGTTTACAGAACCAACTCCACGAATCAGGATCGTGGCGTCTGATCCAGGCTGACCGCTGGAGGAAAAAGACTGTAAGCCAGCTACAGTTCCTTGCAGTGCTTTTGATACACTACTGACCTGTGCTTTTTCAATAGTACCGGCGGCAATATAGCTTGCAGACCCTGTAAATGTGGATTTTTTGGCAGTACCGTAAGGAACGGTTATCACTACCTCATCTACCATTTGGGCTGCTTCCTTTAATTCTACGTTAATCACTTTGCGTCTGTTTACCGGTATGGTTATTGTTTCGTAACCTACAAAAGAGAAGATCAGGCTTTCGTTACCGTTAACCTGAATCTGGTAGCTGCCATCGATGGAAGTGATGGTACCGCGAGTTTGTCCTTTTACAGCTACTGTGACACCAGGCATCTCTTCGCCTCCTGCGGTGACTTTACCAGTTACTGTAATTTCCTGTGCATATGTAATCATGCAGAATAGCAAGCTACATAATAATGAAGAAAATCTGCTCATATAAACTTGGCTTTTATTAGGGGTTTGTACATTGCCATTTTTCAGGCATTATATATTGAACTCTCTTTCTAAAATTGTGATACTACCTTTTTTATCATTATCATATTTCCTAATAGTGGTTTTATGGCCATCCAAACCTCATTAGGGTCTCTTTTTGCTTGTGTATTTTATAATTGTGATATTCAATAACAATCGCAAATATATGTATTTTAATTTAAATAGGATAATATATTTTAATATTTTTTTCATGGTGAACCTGTTGAAAGTCAAAACTATACGGAATTTTATTAACGTAGTTAAAATAGGAATTGTCTTATTTAAATATTGGGCGGATAGATCAAATCTATTTGTTTATCGCATTCCTGTGTATTGA
>VOFC01000145.1_pt1 | contig 120000 bp, 161 predicted proteins | sample 5384161 | NCBI WGS metagenome assembly VOFC01 (sample SAMN12384722, study PRJNA508395) | human gut metagenome | isolation source: healthy gut B | host: Homo sapiens
CGCGGATGGATCCTGCTACTGCTGCTGGCGGCGCTCGCGCTGCCGGTCTCGGCCGCGGACGTCCTGGAGCAGGAACGACAGATCCTGCAGGTCGACTCGCTGACAGATTCGCTGTCCGGCCAGACCCGCGAGGCGCTGGAAGACTACAGTCCGGCGTCGCAGACCGATCCTGCGTCCGCGATCCTGGATATTTTCAAATGGGCGTCGAATCTCTCCGTCGGTACGCTGCGGGAGGCGGTGCAGACCGGGGCGATGCTGCTGACGGCGGCCCTCATCTGCCAGTTGGTCCGGCAGGCCTATCCCAAAGACCGGCTGCAGCTGCAGTCGCTGACCGGAGCGTTCGCGATCACGGCGCTGTTTGCCGCGAGTATGAAAAGCATGATCGGTCTTGCTACCGGCGTGCTGGACGAGATGGAGGCGTATGCGAAGCTTCTGCTGCCGGTCATGTGCGGCGCGGCGTCTGCTGCGGGCGCGCTGAGCGGGGGGGAAGCCTGTATATGGGCTCGTCGCTGTTTTCAGCCTCCTGACGAGCCTGATCCGCGCGCTGCTGCTGCCGCTCGTCTATGCGTATCTCGGGCTCGCAACAGTGGAATGCGGACTGCCGGACGAGCGGCTCGGCAGCGTCCGCACGCTGCTCGGCTGGTGCATTTCGGCGCTTTTAAAGGGAGTGATGTATGTGTTCACGGCCTATCTCTCACTCACGGGCTTACTCTCCGGCAGCAGTGACGAGGCGGCGGTCAACGCGGCAAAATCGACGCTCTCGGCGGCGCTCCCGGTCGTGGGCGGCATCGCTGCCGACGCCTCAGAGGCGGTCCTGCAGAGCGCTAAACTCCTGCGGGCGACGGCGGGGACGTTCGGGATCCTGGCCGTGCTGGCAATGGCGCTCGTGCCGTTTCTGAAGATCGCGATCTGCTATCTCACGATGAAGCTCACGGCCGCGGCCGCCAGGCTCGCGGCAGGGAAGGAGCACGCGGCGCTCCTTGGCGCGCAGACGAGCGCCATGGGGTATCTTCTGAGTATGGTCGGCTGCGCGGCGCTTCTGCTGCTGTTTTCGACGTGCTGCTTTATGAAGGTAGCGGCCGGATGATCGAAGCGGTACGCGGATACCTGCTGCGCATCACAGCAGGGGCGTTTGCCGGGGCGATCCTGCTCGCGGCGCTGCCGAAGGGGACGCCGCGGCGGGTGGCGGCCATGCTGTGCGGCCTTCTGATGCTGCTGCTCGCGCTCACGCCGCTGGCGGAGCTGGACTATGATTCTCTGGCAGAGGCGATCAGCCGGCTGGAGCTGGAAAAGGAGGAAGCAAGAACGGGTATTGAGATCCAGAATCAGGAGCTTGTGGCCAGCATCATATCCGGCCGCGTGCAGACATATATATTGGACAAAGCCTCGTCCCTCGGGATGCAGATCTCCGTGGAGCTGGAGATGGAAACACGGGCGGCGACGCCCTATCCCAGCGGGGTGACGATCCGCGGAGCCGCCACCCCAACGCAGAAGCAGCAGCTGCAGACCTATCTGGAGCAGACGTTTGCCATCGCGCCGGAGCGGCAGGTATGGCTGCCGTGAGCGGGGGAAGGCTTGCGCAGCTGCGGGAGCAGGCGCCGCGGCTGCTGAAAAAATACCGGCTGCCGCTGCTCATCTTTCTGGCCGGGCTGATCCTCGCGGCATGGCCCGCGGGAAAAAAGCAGGAGACGAAGAGCGTGCCGGTAGAAGCAGTGTCCGGGTTCGACCTGGACGCGACCACGAGCCAGCTCGAGCAGCTGCTTTCCGGCATTGCGGGCGCGGGGCGCGTCCGCCTCATGCTGACGCTTTCCGGGAGCGAAACAACGCTCTATCAGACGGACAGCCGCACCGTCACCTCCGCCGGGAGCACGACGACGCAGACCGAGACGGTCTTCCGCCAGACGGGCAGCAGCGAAAAGGAGCCGGCGGCGCAGTCGGTCCTGTATCCGCAGTATCAGGGCGCGCTCGTCGTCTGCGACGGGGCAGACAGCGCAAGCGTGCGGCTTGCCATCATCCAGGCTGTCTCGAGCCTGACCGGGCTCGGTAGCAATAAAATTGCAGTGGTAAAAATGAAGGGGCAATAGGAGGAGTTCGTAATGAAAATCTGGAAGCGAAACGCGATCATCGCATCGGTATTGCTGCTGGTCTGCGCCGGCGCGTACCTCAACTGGTCCAGGGCGCAGAAATCGGACGCGACGGATCTGACCGAGACGCTCTCGGCCGAGCAGGTCATGGGCGAGGACACGCTCGTCGTCAATGACGGCGATGGCGTGCAGGCGGAGGCCGTCACGGCATCGGGCGGGGAGCAGACGTCGAGCGCGGATTATTTCGCGCAGGTGCGGCTGAGTAGACAGGAATCGCGCGATTCCGCCGTCGAGCTGCTGGAGCAGACCATCGCCTATGACGAGGGCACGGAGGTCGGCGAGACGGCCTGCCAGACGCTCAACACCATCGTCGGCACGGCGCTGAGCGAGGCGCAGATCGAAAGCCTTGTGATCGCCAAGGGCTATGACGACTGCGTGACCTACATCAATGACGGTGTGGTCTGCGTGGCGGTCTCGGCCCCGGCGGACGGGCTGAGCGACGCAGACGCCGCGCTCATCTCGGACATCGTGACCTCACAGACCGACTATTCGCTCTCGCAGGTCCGCATCATCGAAGTCAAGCCCTGATCCTGCCGTCCGGATTTTCAGAAAGGGATTGCATTTTAGCGGTTTTGTGGTAAAATGAATCCAATATAAAAGCAGAACCTTTTCTGTATCCCTGAAACGGAGGAACCAGTATGGCTGAGAAGAACGAATACTTCACGCAGAAGCTCGAAAACGGGACGCTGCAGATCTCGGAAGACGTCGTCGCGTCCGTTGCGGCAGCTGCCGTTCTTGAGGTAGAGGGTGTTTGCGGCCTGTCCAGCAGCATCAGCACCGACATCGCCGAGATGCTCGGCATGAAGACGCTGGCCCGCGGCGTCCGCCTGACGCCGATCAAAGACGGCTCCGTCACGATCGAATGCGATGTCGTCGCCAAGTTCGGCCAGAGCGTCTTTTCGCTGGCCAAGACCGTGCAGGACGCCGTCAAGACGAGCGTGGAGTCGATCACCGGTCTTGCCGTCGCACAGGTCAACGTCAACATCTGCGGCATCGCCATGCCGAAGGAACTGAAAAAATAAGCCAAAAAGCAAACCCTTTGCTTGCGTAAAGGGTTTCTTTTTTTTGGAACTACGGAAGAAAGAGCAGCAAGGAGAAACATATGACCAGATCGAACGCCAGAGAGATCGCGTGCCATCTCGTCTTCGAGATGAATTTCAACAATATCACCGCCGGCGAAGCGCTGCAGACGCTCATGGACGACGGCTATTACCCGACGCTCAAGACCGAGACGGACGTCTATGCGGAAAAGCCAGACGGCAAGCAGCTTGAATACCTGACCAGCGTCGTGCAGGGCGTGCAGGCCAAACGTGAGGAGCTGGAGGGCTACATCTCCAAATACTCCGTCGGCTGGAGCCTCGGGCGCATCGCCAGAATGGCCGTGGCCATCATGGAGGTCTGCATGTACGAGGCGCTGTATATCGACGACGCGCCGGTGAGCGCCGCGATCAACGAGGCGGTCGAGCTCACGCGCAAGTATGAGAACGAGGACGTCGTGTCCTTCGTCAACGGGATCCTCGGCGGCTTTGCCCGCCAGATGGAGCAGCCATGCTGACGCTTGGCTTTGATACGAGCAACTATACCACTTCGGTGGCGGCTTTCGACGGCGTGGGCGGCAGGAACTGCTCACGCCTTTTGGACGTGAAGCCGAGAGAGCTGGGGCTGCGGCAGTCTGACGCGCTGTTTGCGCATGTCAAGCGGCTGCCGGAGCTGGTGCAGGCACTCTGCGCGTCGGTAGAGCTGAAAGACATCACGGCCATCGGCGTCAGCACGCGGCCGCGGGCCGTCGAAGGCTCGTATATGCCGTGCTTTCTGGCCGGCTGGTCGCAGGCGAGCTGCCTCGCGCAGATTCTCGGCGTGCCGCTGTACGAGTTTTCTCACCAGCAGGGGCATATCGCGGCGAGTCTGTGGTCGGCCGGGCGGCTCGATCTGATGCAGGTGCCGCATCTGGCCTGGCATCTGTCCGGCGGCACGACGGAGCTGCTGCTCGTCGAGCCGGATGGGAAGAATGTGAAGGCGGAAAAACTCGGCGGGACCAGCGATATCTCTGCCGGTCAGCTCATCGACCGCACCGGCAAGCTCCTCGGCCTGCCGTTCCCGGCCGGAAGATCCATTGACGCGCTGAGCCGGGGATCGGACTGTAGGGACCGCTACCGCGTGAAGCTGCACGGGCTGGAATTCTCGTTTTCCGGGATTCAGAACAAGGCGGAAGCCTTTTATGCGGCAACGAACAGCCCCGCCGATACGGCGAGATTCGTCATGAACTGCATCGTGACCTGCATTGCGGACGCGACGCGGGCCGCGTTGGCGGAAAAACCCGGTCTGCCGGTCGTATTCTCCGGCGGCGTGGCCTCCAATTCCATGCTGCGCGAGCGGATGCGGGAGTTTTCGCCCGTCTTCGCCGAGCCGCAGTATTCCACCGACAACGCCATGGGCATCGCCGTGCTGACGGCCCTGCAGGAGGGACTGTAATGGAGCAGAACATCATTGCCGTCTCGCAGGTCAACGAATATATCAAATTTCTGCTCGACCGCGACGAGCTGCTCGGCAATATCTGCGTGCGCGGCGAGCTCAGCAACTATAAGGTCTATCCGTCCGGCCATCATTATTTTACGCTCAAGGACGCGGAGGGCGCGCTGCGCTGCGTCATGTTCCGCTCGAGCGCGCCGCGCCTGCGCTTCCGGCCGGAAAACGGGATGCAGGTGATCGCCTCCGGCCGTGTGACGGTCTTCCCGCGCGACGGCGCGTACCAGCTTTACTGCAATACGCTCACGGCCGACGGCGCGGGCGATCTCTACGTTGCGTTCGAACAGCTGAAGGAAAAGCTGGCCAAGGAGGGCCTTTTGATCCCGCGCATAAGAAGCCGATCCCCAAATATCCGCATACCATCGCCATCATCACCTCCGCCGCCGGTGCGGCGATCATGGATATGCTCCGCATTCTCGGCAAGCGGTATCCGCTGACCAAGGTCAAGCTCCTGCCTGTACGCGTGCAGGGCGCCGAGGCCCCGGCGGAGATCGCGGGTGCGATCCGCTATGCCAACCGCTACCAGGTAGCGGACGTCATCATTACCGGGCGCGGCGGCGGCTCGATGGAGGATCTCTGGGCGTTCAACGACGAGCGCGTGGCGCGGGCCATTTATGATTCCGAGATCCCGGTCATTTCCGCCGTCGGGCACGAGCCGGACGTGACGATTGCCGACTACGTCGCCGATCTTCGCGCCGCGACGCCCAGCAACGCGGCGGAGCTTGCCGTGCCGGACCGGCAGGAGCTGCAGAAAAAGCTGCAGATGATGCAGGCTTCCATGCAGCAGAGCGTGCAGAAAAGCGTGAAGCTCGGCCGCCAGCGGCTTTCCGCGCTGGCAGAAAAGCGTGTGCTGCAAAGCCCGCTCAACTATCTGGAGGACCGCCGGGTCCTGCTCGATTTTCTTTCGACCCGTCTGCAGGCGGCGGAGCAGAAGACGCTGCATGAAAGCAAGCAGCGCTTTGTCCGTCTGACGGCTGCGCTTGACGCGATGAGCCCGCTGAAGGTCCTCTCCCGCGGCTACAGCATGGTGACGAACGAGGCGGGAGCGGTGATCAGCCGCGCGGCGGACGTCCGCGAGAACGAGACGATCCGCGTCAGCTTCAGCAGCGGCAGCCTGACGGCCCGCGTGGAACAAATACAGGAGGATGCGACATGAGTGCAAAATCGAAGACCTTTGAAGCCTCGATGGAGCGGCTGGAGACGATCGTCCGGCAGCTCGAGCAGGGCAACGTCCCGCTGGAAGAATCCTTGAAGCTCTTTCAGGAGGGGACGGCGCTTGTCCAGTCCTGTACAAAGCTGCTGGACGGCGCGGAAACCGAGATCGTGAAACTGATGAAAACCGCCGACGGTACGCCGGCAGAAACGGAGTATGTACGCGATGAGTGAATTTCGGGACCAGATTGCGCAGTATCGTGCTGCCATCGAAGAATTTCTGCAGGGGCAGTTCTGTGAGGATCTGCCGCAGAAGCGGCTGTTTGACGCCATGCGCTACAGTCTGCTTGCCGGCGGCAAGCGGATCCGCCCGGTGCTGACGCTGGAATTCTGCCGGATCTGCGGCGGCGACTGGCGCAGCGCGCTGCCGTTCGCCTGTGCGCTGGAGATGATCCACACCTATAGCCTCATCCATGACGATCTGCCGTGCATGGACAATGACGACTACCGCCGCGGACGGCTCACGAACCACAAGGTCTTCGGCGAAGCGCTGGCCGTGCTGGCCGGCGACGGTCTGCTCACCGCCGCATTTGAGACCGCCGCGTCCGCAGCCGCTGACCCGGCTGTAACGGTCAAGGCCATCCGCATCCTGGCGGAGCAGGCGGGCGAGCTCGGCATGGTCGGCGGTCAGGTCCTCGACATGGACGCCGAGGAGCAGGAGCTCACCGAGCAGGGCATCTACGATATCCAGTGCCGCAAGACAGGCGCGCTCATCCAGGCGGCCTGTCAGATCGGCGTCGTTGCCGCGGGCGGCACGCAGCAGCAGCTCGACGCCGCGAAGACCTACGCGCAGAACCTCGGCCTGGCCTTCCAGATCCGCGACGATATGCTCGACGTCCTCGGCGACGCGGCCAAGCTTGGCAAGGCGACCCACGTCGACGAAAACAAGAACACCTTCGTCCGTCTGTACGGCATCGGCGCGTGCTCGAAGATGATCGAGTCCGAGACGAAGACCGCCATCGACGCGCTCGGCTGCTTTGAAAATTCCGACTTCCTCGTCGAAATGGCACGGCAGCTGGCCCTGCGTGAATACTGATGCATTCGGCAGGGGCGAACGTTGCCTCTGTAACAGAAAGTTTATGAATATCCGCTTGTATATACACTTGTAATATGCTATACTGAATCTGCGATGGCGCAGTATCCTAGTCGGCCTGCCGGTTTCGAGGAAGGGCCTAAAAATCCTTTAAAGGGCACATCTGTGAAGCCTCTGGTGTCTGCTTCTTACGCCCAGTCTGGGGTGGATGCTGTGGGAAGGCGATTGCGCCTGCGGCGGACGGGCTATCTCCAATGGCATGGAGAAGATGACCCGGTCGCTGTGGAGACTGGATATTGTGCAGCGGCGAACTCCCTTCGTGGTATCCGACCGTTGTACGATACCGGATATGAACCTGCATTGCGGTGCTACCCGGCCTTTGTGCCGCGAACGCTGTGTGCAGCGTAGCCTGCCTTGCGTGGGCCGGCCGGGAAAGGGAAGCTGATGCGCCGAGCGCTCATGGCCTTGAGCACAGGCGATATTCCCTTGAAAGACGGTCTGCAAAAGAGGATAAGAGCCGGAAAAAGCTGTGGTGGAAATCACCTAGGCTGTCGAAAGGGCTTTTATGGGATTGCGGTACGGACTAAGTGGCAATCGGGTAGTGGTCATGGTGACAGACCAACGCGAGCATGAAAGGGGAACCACCTCCATCGGCGACGAGAGGATGCTCCCGGGGAAAACAAACCCGACCTAAGCCGTAAGATTAACCATAAGAGCTGCCATTGCACCTTGGTAAATCCTGATGAAATGCCGCGGGTGCGGCATTTTGTCAGCATTTACTTTTTTTTTTTCTGGAGCTGCGCGCTAAATAGTTAACATAATCTTGGAGGCTGCCTTGGCTGCTGCAAAAAAGAAAAAGACCGGGAGATCTGCCCGGCCGGATTTTAGGTGGATCGCACTGATCTTTCTTGTGACGGTCCTGATCTCCGCACTCATGAGCTTCGTATCGTCCAACTTGCTGGAGGGTGCGGGGCTGATCCTGTCATTTGTGGTCCTGATCTGCATCGTACTGACGGGTATTCTGTTTGATATCATCGGCGTCGCCGTGACGGCGGCGGATGAGGTCCCGTTCCATGCGATGGCCTCGCGCAAGGTCCCGGAGGCAGAGGATGCGCTGCGGCTCATCCGCAACGCCGGGCGGGTCTCGTCGTTCTGCAACGACGTGATCGGCGACATCTGCGGCGTCATCTCCGGCTCCGCTGCGGCGGTCATCTCCGCACGCGTGCTGCTGCTCAGCAAAAGCGGCTCGGAGATCTTCATTACGCTGCTGCTGTCCGCCGTCGTCTCCGGAGTGACCGTCGGCGGGAAGGCCTGCGGAAAATCCCTCGCCATGAATTCCAGCACCGCCGTCGTGCGCACGGCTGCGAAGGTCCTCTGCTTCTTCCGGACACTTCCGCAGCGATTAGAGAAAAAAGCGCAAAAAATGAGGTTCTCATGCTGTTAGATACCATCCACTCAAGAGAAGATCTGCTCGCCGTGCCGGAGCAGCAGCTGCCGGCCCTGTGTGAGGAGATCCGGCAGTTTCTGGTACAGAACGTCAGCCGGACCGGCGGCCATCTGGCCTCCAACCTCGGCATCGTGGAGACGACGGTCGCCATCCACCGCGTATTCGATACCAGCCGCGACCGGCTGGTGTTTGACGTCGGCCACCAGTGCTACGTCCATAAGATGCTGACCGGCCGCATGGACCGGTTCGATACGCTCCGCCAGCAGGGCGGGCTTTCCGGCTTCCCGAAGCCGTGCGAGAGCGTGCATGACGCGTTTATCGCCGGGCATGCGTCGAACGCGGTCTCCGTCGCGCTCGGCATGGCCCGCGCAAGGACGCTCGAGGGCGAAGACTATCACGTGCTGGCCCTGATGGGCGACGGCGCGCTGACCGGCGGCCTGGCCTACGAGGGCTTCAACAACGCGGGCGCGAGCCGCGAGCCGATGATCGTGCTGCTCAATGATAACGGCATGTCCATCACGCCGAACGTCGGCGCGATCTCCCGTTACCTTGCCCAGGCGCGGCTGCGGCCGCGGTATCTCGACTTCAAGCTCCGCTACCGGACGCTGACCGCGAAGAGCGGCTTCGGCCAGAAGCTCTACGCGCTGACGCACAAGATCAAGGAACGAATGCGCCGGAGCCTGCTCGGTACGACGCTGTTTGAAAACCTGGGCTTTACCTATCTCGGGCCGGTCGACGGCCACGATGTTTCCAAAATCGAGACACTTCTGCGCACGGCGGCTGCGCTGCGCGAGCCGGTCCTGATTCACCTGATCACCCGGAAGGGCAAGGGCTACGAGCCCGCAGAAAAGACGCCGCAGGATTTCCACGGCATCGGCCGCTTCGACCCCGATACCGGGATGCCCGCCGTCTCTGCCGCGCCGACGTTTTCCGATATCTTCGGGCAGGAGCTCTGCCGGATGGCGGCCAGCGACCAGACGGTCTGCGCCATCACGGCTGCCATGCAGCACGGCACGGGGCTCGACCCGTTTGCTTCCGATTTCCCCGCACGCTTTTTTGACGTCGGCATCGCCGAGGGGCATGCGGTCTGCATGGCCGCTGGCCTTGCCAAGCAGGGGATGAAGCCGGTCGCCGCGCTATATTCCACGTTTTTGCAGCGTGCGTATGATATGCTGCTGCACGATGTCGCCCTGCAGCAGCTGCACGTCGTGCTGGCGGTCGACCGCTGCGGGATCGTCGGCGAAGACGGCGAGACCCACCAGGGCATGTTTGACGTCGGCTATCTGCGGCAGGTGCCTGGGCTGAAGATCTTCAGCCCGGCCAGCTTCGCAGAGCTGCGCGAGGACCTGCACGCGGCGCTTTACGCCTGTACTGGTCCGGCGGCCATCCGCTACCCGCGCGGCGGGGAGGGGAGCTATACGGCTGCGGCTGCCGGCACGCTTCTGCGCGAGGGCTACAGCTGCACCGTCATCTGCTACGGCACGATGATCAACGCTGTGCTCGCCGCCGCTGATACGCTGCAGGCCGCGGGCTACCGGCCGGAGATCCTCAAGCTGCGGACCATTTCCCCGGTCGACTGGGCCTCGATCGAAGCATCGGCCCGGAAGACCCGGCGCGTATTCGTATTGGAAGAGACGTCAGATCGCGAATGTCTGGCGGACGAGATCTTCGCGCACCTGATCGAGGCCGGGATCCCGGCGGTGTGCCGCAAGCGCAATCTCGGCCGGAGATTCGTCCCGCACGGCGCGCCGGCGGCGCTGCTTGCCGCAGCCGGACTCGACGCGGATTCCATCACAACGATGATGCAGGAGGAGCTTTCCCGATGAAGCATAAGGAACGGCTGGATGTGCTGCTGGTCGCGCGCAATCTGGCGGAATCGAGAAGCAAAGGCGCAGGCCATGATCATGGCTGGCGAGGTTTATGTAAACGAGCAGAAGGCCGACAAGGCCGGGCTCGAGGTCAATATCGACGAAGATCCGGTGATCGAGGTCCGCGGCAGCGCCTGTCCGTACGTCAGCCGCGGCGGACTGAAGCTCGAAAAGGCGCTGCGCGACTTCGGTGTTGACCCGACGGGCTATGTGTGCAGCGACTCCGGCGCATCGACGGGCGGATTTACCGACTGCCTGCTCCAACAGGGGGCGAGTAAGGTATTTGCCATCGACGTGGGCTATGGGCAGCTGGCGTGGAAAATTCGCTCCGACCCCGCGCGTCGTTGTCATGGAGCGGACGAACATCCGCTATGTGACGCCGGAGGATCTGGGTGAACCGCTCGACCTTTCGGTGGTCGATGTGTCGTTCATCTCGCTGAGGATCGTGTTGCCGGCGATCCAGAAGCTGCTGAAGCCGACGGGACAGGTGCTTTGCCTGATCAAGCCGCAGTTTGAGGCGGGAAGGAGAACGTCGGGAAAAAGGGCGTCGTGCGCGACCCGGCCGTCCACGCGGATGTGCTGCAAAGCTTCCTCGCGCTGGCCGATTCCCTGCATTTTACCGTCCGGAACCTGACGTTTTCGCCGGTCAAGGGCCCGGAGGGCAATATCGAATTCCTCGCGCATCTTTCCATGCAGCCGGGACAAGCACAGATCCCGGACGTCGCCGCGCTCGTCGCGCAGGCGCATGAGACACTGAAGGGGTAACCGCACCATGAAGATCGTCGTTTCGCCGAATCCCTATCGGGACAAACAATTCAAACACGCCCGGCAGGCCTGCCAGATCCTGAAGGAGGCGGGCGCCGAGGTCTCGCTCTGCCTGCCGTTCGATGTGGACCGGAGCTTTGAGATCCCGTCGGACCTCCGCTTCCGCGAGATCCAGAAGGAGATCCGGACCGCGGATATGCTCATCTGCTTCGGCGGCGACGGGACGATCCTGCATTCTTCAAAGATTGCCACCGAGCATGGCCTCCCCATCCTCGGCGTCAATATCGGCACGATGGGCTTCATCGCCGAGCTCGAGGCTTCGGAAATGGAGCTGCTGCGCAAGATCCCGCAGGGGGATTACACCGTGGAGCCGCGGACGATGCTGGACGTCAGCGTGGTCAGCGGCAAGCAGACTCTGTTCCATGAGACGGCGCTCAACGACGCGGTCATCACCAAGGGCGCCATCGCCCGCGTGGTCCAGCTCTCCATCACCTGCGATGGGGTGGAGGCCACCAGCTTCTCCGGCGACGGCGTGATCCTCTGTACACCGACCGGGTCAACGGCTTATTCCATGTCCGCCGGCGGGCCGATCGTCGAGCCGTCCGCAAAGAACTTCCTGATTACGCCCATCTGCGCGCACGCCATGCTGGCCAAGAGCATCGTCGTCGCACCGGACCGCGTGATCGCAGTCCGGGTCGGCAAGGTCGGGCGGCACAACGCCTTCCTCTCCGTCGACGGCGGACGGGCCTTCCGTCTGAACGTCGGCGACGAGATCGTGGTAAAAAAGCTCGCAGAAGGTCACCCGGCTGGTTCGGCTGAAGGATATCAGCTTTTTCGAGATCCTGAACAAGAAATTCATTGAAAAATGAGGTAAGCCCCTATGAAATCAAAACGCCAGGAAAAAATTCTGGAGCTCATCCATGACCACAGCGTGCAGACGCAGGAGCAGCTGCTCGCGGAGCTGAACGACGCGGGCTTCCGGACCACGCAGGCAACGATCTCCCGCGATATCAAGCAGCTGCGCATCATCAAGGAGCTCGGACCGGACGGTGTCTACCGCTATTCCACCACGCCGAAGCCCGTGGAGCATACGTTCTCGGCCAAGCTGAATCTCATCTTCCGGCAGTGCATCACCAGCGTGGATTACGCCCAGAACATGATCGTCATCAAGACCATGCCGGGTCTTGCCAACGGCGCGGCCGCCGCGATCGACAAGCTGAACATCCCGGAGATGCTCGGCACGCTTGCCGGCGACGACACCTGCTTTGTCGTTTTGAAGGATACGCAGTCGGCAGCCAGCCTCTGCGCCGAGATCCGGGAGCAGATCGTCCATGACGCCGCTGCCCGGACAGAACAGGAGGGAAAACGATGCTTTCTACCCTGCACATCGAAAATATTGCCGTCATTGAACAGGCAGAGATCTCTTTTGACCGCGGCTTCAATGTCCTCACCGGCGAGACCGGCGCGGGCAAGTCGATCGTCATTGACGCGATCTCTGCCATTTTGGGTGAACGGGCCTCCCGTGAGATGATCCGCACCGGCTCGCAGAAGGCGTTTGTCAGCGCCATCTTTACCGGCGTGCCGGAGCTGCCGTGGTTCGCGGAGAATCAGGTTCCGTACGAGCCGGAGCTCGGCATCTCCCGCGAGATCTTTGCCGACGGAAGAACAGCTGCCGCGTGGGCGGCAAGCCCGTCACGGTCTCCACGCTCCGCAGGCTCGGCGTCCAGCTCATCCAGATCCACGGGCAGAACGACTCTCAGCAGCTGTTTGACGAGGCGACGCATATTGGGTATCTGGATCTGTTTGCGCACGACGAAGCGCTGCTGGAAAGCTACCGGCAGGCCTATGACAAGGTCAGCGCCGTCCGGCAGGAGATCCGTCGGCTGTCGATGGACGAGTCAGAGAAGCTGCGGCTGGTCGAGACTCTGAAATTCCAGATCGACGAGATCGAGCGCGCAGAGCTGCAGCCCGGCGAGGAAGAGGAGCTGCTCGAACGCCGGAAGGTCCTGCAGAACGCAGAAAAGCTGACCGACGCGATCGAATCGGCCGTGGCCGCGCTCTACGGCGACGAATCCTCTGACGGTGCGTCTGCCATGATCGCTAACGCCGCGCACGCGCTGGAAAAGGTCAGTCGCGTGTCCGATGAGATGCGCGCGCTCAGCGGCAAGCTCAACGACCTCATGTACACCACGCAGGACATCGCCGACGAGCTGCGCGACAAAAAGACGATCTGACCTACTCCGCGGACGAGCTCGAGCAGATCGAAGAGCGGCTCGATACGCTCCATAAGCTCAAGCGCAAATACGGCGGCAGCGTGGAGGATGTTCTGGCATTTCTGGAAAAAGCGAAACGGCAGCTCGACGAGGTGGAATTCGCCACCGACCGCATCGAGCAGCTGCAGAAAAAAGCTCTCCGGCCTGCAGAAAACGCTGCTGGAGCAGGGCACGGCACTGACCGAAGCCCGCAAAGCGGCCGCGCAGTGCCTGCAGCGTGAGATCTCCTCCGAGCTCATGCAGCTCGATATGCCGAAGATCCGCTTCGTCTGCGAGTTTTCGGAGCAGACGCCGCAGGAAAACGGCCTGGACGCCGTCCGCTTCCTGATGTCCGCCAACGTCGGCGAGGCGCTGCGGCCGCTGTCGAAGGTCGCCTCCGGCGGCGAGCTGGCGCGCATCATGCTGGCAATGAAAAACGTGCTGGCGGCGGAGGATTCCGTCGGGACCATGATCTTCGACGAGGTCGACGCGGGCGTCAGCGGCCGGGCGGCACAGAAGGTCGCATACAAGCTCTGGACGGTCGCGAAGGGCCGTCAGGTCCTGTGCGTGACGCACCTGCCGCAGATCGCGGCCATGGCCGATACGGAATTCACGGTCGAAAAACGCGTGGAAAATGAACGGACGTACACAAGCGTCCTGCGGCTGGACGCAGCTGGGCGCAGGCAGGAGCTGGCCCGCCTCATTGGCGGCAGCATGATCACCGAAACGACGCTGGCCGGCGCGGCGGAGCTTCTGCGGCTGGCGGAACAGACAAAGAAGGGAGCCTCACATGAAAGCACGTAATATCCTGTTTCTGATCCTTGCGTCGCTGCTGCTCTGCACGGCGGTCAGCGCGGCGGAGTACACCGATGTATCTGACGCGCATTGGGCGTATAAGCAGATCAATTATCTTGATGCAGAAATCACCGGGTACCCGGACGGTACATACAAGCCGGAAAATACGGTCACGCGCGCGGAATTCCTCACGCTTTTTGCCCGCATCGCGTTCCCGGAAGAGTGGAAGCAGGCGGAGAGCGACGACTGGTGGAAGGCTGCCTATTCGGTCTGCATCGCGCATGATCTTCTGGACGGGATCAACGGCGGACGGGTGAATGCCATGCCGCGCGGCGAGATCGCTGCGCTTCTCGACCGGTTCTGCTCCGGCTGGGGCGGCGTGCATGAACGCGCAGACGCCGCGATTCAGCACACTATCAACTGGAAGGAGCAGCGCATGGAGTCCCGGAGTGGCAGCCGCTGTTTCCTGATGCTGCGGAGTATGGAAACAGCGTGCTCATCTGCGCCAATCAGGGACTTTTGACCGGCTATCCGGATGGCAGCTTTAAGCCTGAGAAGGGCGTCACCCGGGCGGAGGCCGCGGCCATCCTGCCCGGAAGCTTAAGAGCGCAGCTGGCGCTGCGGGAAAAGGGCTGTGAATACGTCTGCACGGTCGGCGATTATTGGCTGATGCAGTACCCGGCCTCCGGCTCTGTCGGCCTTGCGCTGTATGAGCCGCTTACCGGCAAGCTGGTTCAGACGGTCGGCCTTTGGAAAGCAGCGCAGGGAGTCAACGGCTATGTCGCGTTCGACCGTCTGCTGAGCGGCTCCGACGGCATATATGTCTGGGGCCGGGCCGGTCTCTACAAGCGCAGCGGCAATACGCTCGAGCAGATTGTGGCCGAGCCTGTGCTGGATTTCTGCTGGTACGGAGACAATACGCTCTATTATCTGAGCTGGGACGATACCAAGCCGATACCGGCATATTCTTACGCGGCCGCATATTTCCCCCTGCGCCTCGAGAGTGATGAAGCTGGAAAACCCGGGACAGAATGCCGTGCGCACCATCCTTGCCGAGCGCGACGAGAGCAGTCCAACGCAGAATCTGACCGATATCTATGTGGAATACGGAACGCTGTATGTCGCAGGCTCGTACTGCATGGGCATTGCGGATCTGCACGCTGCGCTCTACGAGGTCAAAGACGGTAAGCTTGTCGCACTGTTTGGCGAATATTGATTGACAAATCGGAACAAATCCGCTATACTGCATCTGTAATACAGTTACAGTGACGAAGGGAAGAAGTACCCTGACAGGTCCCGTCTCCAGAGAGCTTTCGGTCGGTGCAAGAAAGCAGACGGCGTCAGGCGAATACATCCCGGAGCTGCCCTCTGAAACGCAGGATACTGCGCAGTAGGGGTGTGTCGGGTGCGCCCGTTATCGCGCAGGGGCGTATTGGCGCTCCGTAAGGCCGTTTCCGCAAGGGACCGGCGAACCAGAGGTGGTACCGCGAATTTTCGCCCTCTGCTCGCAAAGAGCAGAGGGCGTTTTTGACGGAAAGGAGCCTTTTATGCGCCAGAAAACCTGCTCCGCCTGCGGCGGCAAGATGCAGAGCCTCGGCAATATGGAGCTGCAGAAGGGGAAATTCAGCATGCTCTTCGGCAACCTGAGCCAGATCATGTCCGGCGCGCTGGAGGTGGATGTCGAATGCTGCGAGCGCTGTAAAAAGCTCGAATTCTATCTGCTGGGCGATGCGGACACGCCCGAAACGAGCGGCATCCAGCAAATCGCCTGTCCCTACTGCGGCGATATGCACGACATGGACGATGCCATCTGTCCCCACTGCGGCAGACGGCTGATGGAATTATAAAAAATTTTCAAACATAGAAGGAGAAATCACAATGGGTATTTATGAAGAACTGCAAGCCAGAGGGCTTGTCAAGCAGGTCACGAATGAGTCGGAGATCCGCGAAATGGTCAACGCGGGCAAGGCCAAGTTCTATATCGGCTTCGACTGCACGGCAGATTCCCTGACCGCCGGCCATTTTATGGCGCTGACACTCATGAAGCGCCTGCAGATGGCGGGCAACCAGCCCGTCGCGCTCATCGGCGGCGGCACGACCATGATCGGCGACCCGTCCGGCCGCACCGACATGCGCAAGATGCTGACGAAGGAGGACATCGACCACAATGCCGAGTGCTTCAAGCGTCAGATGGAGCGCTTCATTGATTTCGGCGAAGGCAAGGCCATCATGGTCAACAATGCCGACTGGTTGCTGAACCTCAATTATATCGAACTCCTGCGGGAGGTCGGCGCCTGCTTCTCTGTCAATAACATGCTGCGCGCCGAGTGCTACAAGCAGCGCATGGAAAAGGGACTCTCTTTCCTCGAATTCAACTACATGATCATGCAGTCCTACGACTTCTACTACATGTTCCAGGAGTACGGCTGCAACATGCAGTTCGGCGGCGACGACCAGTGGTCCAACATGCTGGGCGGCACGGAGCTCATTCGCCGCAAGCTCGGCAAGGACGCCCAGGCGATGACGATCACGCTCCTGACTGACTCGCAGGGCAAAAAGATGGGTAAGACCGCCGGCAACGCGGTGTGGCTCGACGCGAACAAGACCAGGCCCTATGAGTTCTACCAGTACTGGCGCAACGTGGGCGATGCGGACGTTTTGAAGTGCATCCGTATGCTGACCTTCCTTCCGCTCGAGCAGATCGACGAGATGGATAAGTGGGAGGGCAGCCAGCTCAACCCCGCCAAGGAGATCCTCGCTTTCGAGCTTACCAAACTCGTCCACGGCGAAGAAGAAGAAAGGCCGAGGCGGGCGCCAAGGCGCTCTTCGGCGGGGCAACAGCGAGCATATGCCGTCCAAGGCGCCTCTTCGACGACGATTGACACCCTGACGCTGCTCGTGAAGTGTGGTCTGGCTGCGTCAAGGGCGAAGGCCGCGTCATCCGCAAGGGCAAGAAGGTCTTCCACAAGGCATTTGCAAAATAATTTTATGTTAACCGCCCGGCGACTCGCGCCGGGCGGTTTTACAAGAACGGCGCAAGGAGACGACATGGATCAGGAAACTCTGAAGCTTCGGCGGCTATTCGCACAATATCTGCTTGCACCCGATTCCCGCCTGCACGTCGTGCGCGCGATGGACGGCTTTCAGGCGCAGTTTCTTTCCAACGCGCTGCACGCCATGCGCCTGCGAAGCGCGGATCCTGACGCGGGTTATGCCGCGGACGGATTGGTAAAGAGCTGGACGCTCCGCGGGACGATGCACCTGTTTGCGGAAGCGGATCTTCCACTTTTTCTGCACGACGGCTGCCGGTATCGGAGCCGGGACTGGACGGTCCCGTCCTTCTGGAACCAGCGCCCGGACTGGGCGCTGACGCCGCAGCGGCAGGCGTATTTCTCGGATCTGATTGTAGATGCGCTCACACAGGGGCCGCTGACACGGGAGGCGCTGAAAGTTTGCTGCCGCGCTGCCGGAATGACGCAGGCGGAGGAAGACAGTATGTTCCACCCCTGGGGCGGAGGGATCCGGGAGCTGTGCGAGCGAGGCTTCCTCTGCGGTACAGCCAGCGAGGAAAAAGCCGTTCCGGCTCTGCCCACCATTCGTGCCGATGGAGGGGGGACGCGCTGCTGGAGCAGACACGCCGGTATTTTACGAATTACGGCCCGGCCTCGCTCCGGGACGCAGCCTATTATTGCCGGTTCCTCAGGCAGGCGGGATCAAATGCGGCTGGCCGGTCCCGCCGACAGCTGAATGCGACGGGCAAACGCTTTTTCGCTGGACGACGGCAGGGAAGCGGGAGCAGGCGCTTCCGGACTGCCTGCTGCTGGCAGGCTTCGACCCGCTGATGCTGGGGTATGAGAAAAAGCAGAGCATTTTTCTTCCGCCGGAATATCTGCGCGGCATTTTTAGCCTGTCCGGCATCGTCATGCCGCCGGTCCTGCTGCGGGGCACGGTCGCGGGCCGGTGGAAACGCAGTGGAAAACGGCTGCAGATCACGCAGTTCCGGCCATTTACGCCAGAAGAACGGCGATGGGTCAAAACGGCCGCGGCGCAGCTCTGGCCGAAGCGGACGGTTTTCTTTCCGGCGGAATAAACCGCCCTTTTCAAACCGAAAAATCCATGCTATACTTTTCCTGAGCCTCATACGCTGTATGGGGTGATCATATGAAAAAATGGGTACATCATGATGCCGGTCATGCTGTTTGCGACGGTGCTGTATTTCTGCGTCTTCGCAGTCGTGTTCTGACACATCAAGCGAGCAGACGGCGGCCATGCAGCCCGGCAGCACGACCGTCGTGCTCGACGCAGGGCACGGCGGGGAGGACGGCGGCGCGACCGGCGTGAGCGGCACGTCGGAGGCGGCACTGAATCTGGAGATCTCGCTGCGCCTGCGCGACCTTCTGCGCCTGTGCGGCGTGCAGGTCAGCATGATCCGCGAGACTGATACGCTGTCTATTCAGACGGCTGCCGCACGATCTCCGAGAAAAAGGTCTCGGACATCAAAAACCGCACCGAGATGGTCAACCAGACCGAGCAGCCGCTGCTGCTCAGCATCCATCAGAACTTTTTTACCGAGGGCAAGTACCACGGCGCACAGGTCTTCTACGCCAAAACGCCCGGCAGCCAGACAGCTCGCCGAGCAGCTGCAGAGCAATCTCGCGCTCGGACTCGAGCCGGGCAACCGCCGGCAGTGCAAAAAATCCGACGGCGTGTACCTCATGGAGCATATCGACTGTACAGGCGTGCTGGTCGAGTGCGGATTTTTGTCCAACTACGAGGAAGAACAGCGGCTGCTTGCAGCCGGAATATCAGAAAAAGCTGGCCGCCGTGATCGCGGGAACGCTGTCCGTCTGGCTGTCAGAGGAGCATCCGAATGAAATCTAAATCCGTTTTTGTCTGCAAGCAGTGCGGCAACGAAACGCCGCGCTGGCAGGGCCAGTGCCCCGCGTGCGGGGCCTGGAACTCGATCATTGAGTTTGAGGATAAAAAAGTGCCTGCCGCCAAGGCGGCAGGACGCCGGTCGGGCTTGTTCCCGCTCCGCCCGAAAAAGCTCAAAGACGTGACGGGAGAGCAGGAGATCCGCTTCTCCACTGGCATGCACGAGCTTGACCGGGTATTGGGCGGCGGCGGTGTACGCGGGTCGCTGATTCTGGTGGGCGGCGCACCTGGCATCGGCAAATCGACGCTGCTGCTGCAGATCTGCGCGTACCTGGGAAAAACGCTGCGGATCCTCTATGTCTCCGGCGAGGAATCGGAAAAGCAGATCAAGCTGCGCGCCGACCGTCTGCAGGTCGCGTCGGACGAATTATATATCCTCTCGGAGACGGATCTTTCCGAGATTTTGAGCGCCGTTGACGAGGTGCAGCCGGATATTCTCATTGCCGACTCCATCCAGACGCTCTATACCCCGGAAAATACCTCTGCCCCCGGCAGCATTTCGCAGGTCAAGGACTGCACCATGGCGCTCATGCAGCTGGCAAAGAGCAGCGGCGTGACGGTCTTTGTCGTCGGTCACGTCAATAAAGAGGGCGCGATCGCTGGGCCGAAGGTGCTCGAGCACATGGTCGACTGCGAGCTTTATTTTGAGGGCGAGCAGACGAGCAGCTATCGCATTCTGCGGGCGGCCAAAAACCGCTTTGGCTCGACAAACGAGATCGGCGTCTTCGAGATGGAGGGCAGAGGACTCGTTGAGGTCCCGAACCCCTCGGAGATGCTGCTGGCCGGGCGGCCACTCGAACGCACCCGGAACCTGCGTGGCTTGCGTGATGGAGGGCACGCGCCCGGTCCTCGCGGAAATTCAGGCGCTTGTCACCCGGACGAACTTCAATGTGCCCCGCCGCACGGCGGACGGCTTTGACTTCAACCGTGCAAACCTCATGCTGGCCGTGCTCGAAAAGCGCGGCGGCGTGAATATCGGCATGTCGGACGCCTATGTGAACGTCATCGGCGGTCTGCAGCTGGACGAGCCTGCGGCGGACCTGGCACTGGTGCTGGCCGCGGCCTCGAGCTTCCGTGACAAGCCCATCGATCCGTCGACGGCAGCCATCGGCGAGGTCGGCCTGACCGGAGAGATTCGCGCCGTGACGGGATTGCAGCAGCGCCTGTCCGAGGCAGCCCGCACAGGCTTTCAAGACCTGCATCATTCCACGCCACGGCACGGCCAATCTCACCGCGCCCGACGGTGTGGAGCTGCTGCGTGTGCGCAACATCCGCGAAGCAATCGAGCTCGCACTGGCATCAGGAGGAACACAGATGGAAGTCCATAAGCTGAATTGGAGACCTTACATATCGCCGAGCGGCTCAAGGACGAGCTGCGCCACTGCGACACGTCGAAGGGCCGGCGCGAGAGCGTCGCCGAGCACAGCTGGCGCATCGCGCTGATGGCGCTTTTCATGCAGGACGAATTCCCGGAGCTGGATATCAACAAGGTCATCCGGATGTGCCTGATCCACGATCTTGGCGAGTGCTTCACCGGTGATATCCCGACGTTTTTGAAGACGGCGGAAGACGAGCAGAAGGAAGACCGGGTGCTGGCCGACTGGGTCGCGTCGCTGCCGGAGCCGTATTGCCGCGAGCTTGCGGCGCTGTATGCCGAGATGAACGCCATGCAGACCAGGGGAGGCGAGGCTCTATAAGTCCTTGGACAAGCTGGAGGCTGTCATCCAGCACAATGAGGCCGACATTTCCACCTGGGAGCCGCACGAGTATGATCTCAACCTGACCTACGCCGACGACATCGTGGCCTTCAGCCCGTATCTGCGGAGTCTCGCGCGAGGCCATCCGCGACAATACGAAGCAGAAGATCGCGGACGCACAGAAAACAGAATGAGAAAAGCCCCGGAACCTTATGGTTCCGGGGCGTATTTTGTAGATCCGCCTCGTCAGGCGTCTTTGACCATATGATAGAAGATCCCATCACCGGCAGAGGTCGTCTGGCGGATCGGCTCGCCTACGATGCGGAAGCCGGCTTTTTCGTAGCACCGGACTGCCCGGCGGTTCCACGTGCGGACTTCGAGATACAGCGGCTTTCCCGGAAACAGACTCCGGCAGATGCTGCACGCGATCCGCGTCATCTGCTGCCCGTAGCCCTTGCCGCAGTGCTCCGGCGCGGCGCCGATGCCAAAGAAGACCTCCGTTTCCTCCTCATAGAGATTGATGAACCCGACAAGGTCCGTCCCGTCATAGAAGGAATAGAAGTGATTCTTCGGGTTGGCAAAGCCGAAGCCGGTCTGCTTCTGCTGCGCATAGGGCGTGCTGTTATAGACGGCATAGTCGCCGTCATACTTCCACGCCGTGATACGGTATTTCTCTTCTTCGGTCGTTTTATGATAGGTAAGCATTGTCCCTCCTGCATGGAGATCCCCGCTTACGCGTCCATTTGATCCTGCTTAGTAGGCAACTTCCTGGTTAGCCGGTGTTTCCAGCAACTCCGGGTTTTCCAGCAGCGTCTTGAGCAGCCGGATGGTCTTGGAGTAGTAATAGCCGTCTGCCAGGCGCTCGTCGATCGTAAGACCCAGATCGAGCATCTCGCGCATTTCGATCGTGCCGTCCTCATGATAGACCGGACGCTTCGACTTTTCGCCGATGATGCAGAACACAGAGCAGGTACCCCAGTTCGTCAGTGATGATAACCGCAGTTAAGCTTGATGGAGCCAAGGTTCGAGATGACGCAGGTCGTATAGTACGGGTCGGTCTCAATGATGCTCGCCGGGATCCAGCCGTGGATATCCAGCCGCGTCAGGATCCAGACCAGGAACTTGCCGAGCCAGCGCGGCATATGGTTGAAGAAATCCATGCTGTCTGTCGAGGAGTCGACCTTATGCACATCCTTGCAGTCAATGATCTGGTGACGCAGGTCCTCGTGGATGGAATCGACGTCGGAGTCGTCCTTCGCGTGGATGACCGCGAGCGCCTCGGCGGCCTCGTCGGCAAACTGCTTCTTCACGACGAAGGACATGGAGACCTCGTTGCGCTGATAGAAGTTCTTGTTGGCGATGAAGCGGTTCATCTTGGGCCGCAGCGTGATCGTCTTGATCAGGGCCGCGACAATGAGATGGAACATCGTGTAGGGAAATTCCGTCTCGGTTTCGTTCTTTTTCTTGAGAAACGCGTTCATATTGGTGAGGTCGATCGTCTCTCTGATATAGGCCTCATTGTCGCAGCGGTTCGGGTAAATCAGCGGCGTGATAAAGTGCATGCCGTCCAGATCGCGCAGCAGCACACCGTCCTTCCGGTCGCCCCAGCGACGTTTTCTCTTTCCATTTCAAATCACACACCTTTTTTGACGGAATCCGTCAGCAATGCCTATACGATACCAAAGAACGACAGGAAATGCAAGCCTGAGGGCCAAAATTCAGGCAAAAAGCGACATTTGACACACATCTGTTTCTCCAACGCGGGCACTTGTCAGGAACGTGTGTTTGTACTTGTAAAGTTTCACAAAACATTCGGCGAAATTTCACCCGTTTTTTCATATTTCACTACTTGACAGTATTAAAGCGGCAGAGTATAATGAGCCCATCATTTCAAGGAGGTGCGCAACATGATGCAGTTCACGGCAAAGCAGAATACCGCTTGTTCCGATGCGTCCAGCTGCGCACCGGCTACTTGCTGTGCAGCATCTGCATGCACGGCTGATTCTGCCGCAGTCTGCAAGGACACTGCCATTCTGGCAGTGTCCTTTTTCATTCCATTATTCTTGTATCCATTTGCCTTTGCATTCTGGGCCTTCGCGGCCTGCTGGTACGTCTGGTACTGGCGTGGGGCCTTGTAATTATTATGATGCACAACAGCAAAAGCGCAAAAAGCAACAGCGAGACGGATACCCCTGAAGCGGCCTGAGCGGCCGGATGATCAGGCATTCAAAGCGGCTTTGCTTTTTGCAGAGCCGCTTTTTGAATAACAAAACCAGCAAAAACAACAAAAGTGAGGTAAATGAAAATGAAAAAAGCAATGAAACTCGTAAGCCTCGTTCTGGCAGTCGTGATGCTGCTGGGCTGCCTCGCAGCCTGCTCCTCCAAGTCGGCTACCACGGATTCGACCGCATCCACCGACACGGCGTCCACTGACACCGCTGCTTCTGATTCCAGCGAAGCTTCTTCTGACGGCGGCGAGATCGTTATCGCCCTCATCAGCAACACGACCGGCGATTATGCCCAGTACGGCCAGCCCGTCCGTGACGGCGCAATGCTCTACATCAACCAGCTGAACGCGGCCGGCGGCATCAACGGCAAGACCGTCAAGGTTCTGGAATACGATGACAAGGGCGACGGCGTTGAGGCTGTCAACGCGTACAACCTTGCCTGCGACAACGGCATCACCGCTGTCTTTGGCGCAACGCTGACCGGCACGACCATCGCGCTGGCTGACGCGACCTACGAAGACAACATGCCGCAGATCACCGCCTCCGCAACCGCTTCCGGCGTCACCATGATCGACCCGGATGATCCCGACAGTGAGATCCGTCCCAACGTCTTCCGCGCCTGCTTCATCGACCCCTATCAGGGCGAAGAAGATGGCCGATTACGCCGTTGAAAAGCTGAGCGCCAAGACCGCCGCGATCTTCTACCAGACCGGCAACGACTACTCCGAAGGCCTGATGAACGCATTCGCTGAAGAGGCGAAGGCCATTGGTCTGGAGATCGTCGACACCGAAGCTTTCGCCGAGGGCGACAAGGACTTCAAGGCGCAGATGACCAACATCGCTGCTGCCGATCCCGACGTTGTCTTTGCTCCAATTTACTACGCTGAAGCTGGCCTTGCCATCACTGCTGCCCGCGCGGCTGGCTGCGACGCGTTTTCATGGGCGGTGACGGCTTCGGCTCCGTCAAGAACTACGCTTCCGCTGAAGACCTCGAAGGCTCTGTCTATTGCTCTGGCTATGCACCTGGCACCGATTCCGTCAAGCAGTTTGAAGAGGATTACAAAGCTGCTTACAACGTTGATGAGATCCCCAACATGTTTGCGCCTCTGGCCTATGACGCTGCCATGCTGCTCTGCGAAGGTCTGAAGGCTGCCGAAGCACAGGGCCTGACTGCCGGCACTGAAGAGTACAAGCAGGCTGTCATCGACGCCATCAAGAACATGAACGGTACTGAGGGCATCACCGGTTCCTACTCCTTCGACGAGTACAACAACCCCATCAAGTCCGTTGCGATCATCGAGCTGACCGGCGGTAACGAAGTCTATCAGGAAATGTTCTAATTTCCCTGATACGGCATTGATAAAAAATTCGCGAGAAACCAGTATATTAAGTGAATAATTTGTCGGGCCCCTGACGAAGGATCGACATCAAACTGCAGCCGGGCAGGTACGGAAGCTCTTCCGTACCTGCCCCCGGCGGACATCGGATGGACGATTCCAACTCGGCTTGGCGTCGGCCATCGGATGTCCGCAAAGAGAAGGAAAGTGAGGTATCAACATGAACCTGTCCCTGCTGCTCTCGCAGCTGTTCAATGGCCTCCAGACAGGCTCGATCTACGCGCTGGTGGCACTTGGCTACAGCATGGTCTACGGTATTATCCTGCTTCTGAACTTCGCACACGGCGATATCATCATGGTAGGCGCCTACGCCGCCTTCTACGCTATGACGAACTTCCACATGCACCCCATCGTATCTGTTATCATCGCCGTCATTACCAGCACGCTCCTTGGTGTTGTGATCGAAAAGGTCGCCTATACGCCGCTGCGCAAAGCCCCGAGACTGAGCCTGCTGATCACAGCCATCGGCATTTCCTTCCTTCTGGAAAATGGCGCGCAGCTGCTCTTCGGCTCCGATACGAAGAGTATGGACCCCATTGTCCGGGCAATATTTCGCTCGGCTCTGTGACCATCAGCAATGCGGCACTGCTGACTATCCTTGTGACGATCGTTGCCATGGCAGCCCTGACCGTCGTGTCAGAAGACCAAACTCGGCAAGGCCATGCGCGCTGTGTCCGAGGATATGGGCGCAGCCCAGCTGATGGGCATTAGTCTGAACCGAACGATCTCCTTTACGTTTGCCATCGGCTCTGCCCTGGCCGGCATCGGCTCTGTTTTGTACCTGTGCGCCTATCAGCAGGCATCTCCGACCATGGGCTCGATGCTTGGTCTGAAGGCGTTCGTCGCAGCCGTTCTTGGCGGCATCGGCTCGATCCCCGGGGCGATGATTGGCGGCTTCGCCATCGGTCTTCTCGAAGCGCTCGTCCGCGGTTGGCCTGTCCGTGTGGAAAGACGGCGTTGTGTTCGCCATCCTGATCGTCGTGCTGCTCGTCAAGCCGACCGGTATTCTCGGCCGTCCGCAGATGGAAAAAGTGTAAGGGAGGGGAGTCGGACTATGAAGAAGACACGCTCTGCTATCCGCATTCCCATGCCGCTGCGCTATCTGATCAACCTGATCCTCATCCTCGCGCTGTGGTTCGTGCTCAATTCGCTCATCCAGAGCGGAACAATCACCAACTACTGGAGCGGCATTCTCATCACCGTTGGCATCAATATCATCCTTGCGACCTCATTGAACGTTGCAACCGGCTATCTGGGCCAGCTGCCTCTTGGACATGCAGGCTTTATGGCGGTCGGTGCATACGCAGGCGGCATTTTCATGAAGGCAGTTCCGGTGCAGGAACTTTTGAAATCCGGTGATACGAGGTGCCGCTATTCCCGTATATCCTTCTGGCGCTGCTGATCAGTGCATCGTGGCCGGGATCTTTGGCATCATCATCGGTATTCCGGCATTGCGACTTCACGGTGACTATCTGGCAATTATCACGCTGGGCTTCGGTGAGATCATCCGCGTCGTCCTGACGAATATTGACTCCGTCATCGGCTATGACTTTACATACGGCGCAGCCGGTCTGAAGCGCATCCCGAAGTATTCCTCATTCACGCTGGTGTTCATCTGCGTGGTCGTGTGCTGCTACATCATCCACACCGTTATGAAATCCCGTCACGGCCGCGCGATCCTGTCCATCCGCGAGGACGAGATCGCGTCCGAGAGCGTAGGCATGCGCACGACCTACTACAAGACGTTCGCGTTCGTCCTGTCCGCCATGATGGCCGGTATCGCCGGCTGCCTGTACGCGGGCTATCTCGGCTCTTTGTATCCGTCGACCTTCAAGTTCATGAAGTCCATTGAGATTCTTGTCATGGTCGTGCTTGGCGGCATGGGCTCCATGCTGGGTTCGATCCTGTCGGCGTCAGTCCTCACCATTTTGCCGGAGCTGCTGCGTTCGTTCTCGGATTACCGCATGGTCGTCTACTCGCTGGCGCTGGTCATCATGATGATCTTCCGGCCAAAGGGTCTGCTTGGCAGCTACGATTTCTCACTGTCTCGCAGCCTTGAGAAGTTCCTGAACCGGCTGACCGGACGCACAGAAAATCCAGAAGGAGGCGGCAGACAATGAGTAACAAATGGGTCAATCCGCAGCCCAAGCTTGTCCCGCAGCCGTACACGAACCTGCTGACGGAACGTGACGTCGGCAAGCCTCCGATCCTGGAGACACGGCACCTCGGCATTGATTTCGGCGGTCTGACCGCTGTTGCCGACTTCAACCTCGCCATCGGACGCACCGAGATTACCGGCCTGATTGGCCCAAATGGCGCAGGCAAAACGACGATTTTCAATCTGCTGACCAACGTGTATAAGCCGACGCACCCGCGGCTCCATCCTTCTGGACGGCGTTTCAACAGCAGGGAAGAGCACGGTCGAGGTCAACCACATGGGTATTGGGCGAACTTTCCAGAATATCCGCCTGTTCCGGCAATTTGACGGTGCTGGACAACGTTTTGATCGGCCTGAACAATGAAATGAAATATTCCGCCGCCTCCGCCATTCTGCGTCTGCCGGAGTATTGGAGCGCGAGCGCATTGCCAAGGAGCGTGCGCTGGAGCTGCTGAGCATCTTCAACATGGAAAACGTCGCCGATCATCTGGCCGGCAGCCTTCCGTATGGCGCGCAGCGCCGGTTGGAGATTGTCCGCGCACTGGCAACGAATCCGTGCCTGCTGCTGCTGGATGAGCCTGCCGCCGGCATGAACCCCTCCGAGACGAGCGAGCTTATGGAGAATATCGTCAAGATCCGAGACACCTTTGGCATCGCAATCATGCTGATCGAGCACGATATGAATCTTGTTATGGGTATCTGTGAAGGTATCTGCGTTTTGAACTTCGGCAAGATCATCGCAAAGGGCACGCCGAACGATATCCAGGCCAATCCGGCCGTTATCGAAGCGTACCTCGGCAAAAAGAAGGAGGGCTGAGACATGCTGCTTTCCGTCAATGATATTCACGTCTACTATGGCGCGATCCATGCGGTCAAGGGCGTTTCCTCTCGAGGTCAACGAGGAGAGGTCGTCACGCTGATCGGCGCGAACGGCGCAGGCAAGAGCACCGTCCTGAATACGATCTCCGGCCTGCTTCGCGCAAGATCCGGCACGATCGAGTTTATGGGTACGCCGATCAATACCATGGCCCCCAACAAGATCGTACAGCTTGGCCTTGCGCAGTGCCCGGAGGGCCGTCGCGTGTTGCGCACATGACCGTCGAGGAAAACCTCGAAATGGGCGCTTATACCCGCCCGAACAGCACGATCGAGGGCAATATGGCCCATGTCTACGATCTGTTCCCGCGTCTGAAGGAACGCCGCAAGCAGGTCGGCGGTACGCTCTCCGGCGGCGAGCAGCAAATGCTCGCTATGGGCCGCGCCATGATGTCAGAGCCGAAGCTTCTGATGCTGGACGAGCCGTCTATGGGCCTGGCTCCGATTCTGGTCGAGCAGATATTCGACATCATCCGCGAGCTGCACAAGGCCGGCGCGACGATCCTGCTTGTCGAGCAGAATGCACAGATGGCTCTTCAGGTTGCAAATCGTGCCTACGTTCTGGAAACCGGCAAGATCACCTCGCTCTCCGGCTCCGGAAAAGAACTTCTGGAAAGCGACTCCATCAAAAAAGCCTATCTGGGCGGTTGATTTTCAAAAAGCATACAGACAGACAGTACGCAGTTTTCGCTGTGTACTGTCTGTTTTTTATCCGATATCCATTGTGTTTCCAGGAATCTATGCTATAATAAAGCAGGGTCAAAACGATCCAAATACAAAACGGAAAGGGTGGTTTTTTATGAAAATGAAACGTGTATGGAGGGTTCACGCTTCCTAACCCTCCGAATCAATTTTGGAGGAAACAGCATGAAAAACCAGATTACCATTCGTGAAGCGATCACAGAGGCCGACATCGCAGTCTTTTGGGGCAGCTTCACACCTATCACATGCGGGACATTTTTCCAGATCCGGAAAACGAAAATCGCAAACATTTTCTGGACGATAGCGAATACCGTGCGCAGATTCAGCACGTGCACGACCGGCCGCAGGACCGCTGCTATTACCTGTTCTTTCATCGGAACGGGCAGGACATCGGCTTTGCGCTGCCGGCGATCTTCACCTCGGAGGACGGGAAATGCTTCATTTTAGAGTTCTGCGTTTTCCCGGCGTTCCGCGGCGGCGGAACAGGCCGAACCTGCGCCGATGCACTTCTAAGCTGGGCAAAGATGCGCGGCGCGCGCTATGCGGAGCTGAACTACGGCGGGGATGAACGCCGCCTCCGATTCTGGAAACGCGTCGGTTTCGTTGAAAACGGCGCTGACGAGTGGGGAGAGCCGCTGATGCTCCTGCCGCCTGCAGATCCGGTGCCGTTTACCGTGGAGGTTTTGAGGACCCGGATGACTGGCAGCTGCGGAAGCTGGAAAATGGCTTCAAACGGGAGATCGGCGAAGACGTGCTTACAAGTTCCCAGCAGAAACGGCTTCAGCAAGCCGTCAAAGAGGGGAGGATCACGTTTTTTATCGCCAAGCGCGGCTATCGCGCCGTAGGCATGTGCAGCGTCGCTGCATACTATTCGACTTTCTCCTGCTCGAATACGGGCGTATATGAGGATTTTTATATTGAACCTGCCTTCCGGGGCAAGGGCATTGCGCGAAAATTGGCAGAAGCGGCGCGGCGCTGGTGCCAGGAACATGGGATCACGAGCTTAACTGTATGCTGCGCTCCGTGTGATAAGACGATGTATCGGGCACTGGGCTTTGATACCAGCCTTGGGAAAGACTTCTTCACGCATCGAATAACGGAATAACAAACTGGCAGGCAGTGCATGCATTCCATTGCATGCTGTCCATTTTTATAGCTTCAGCTTGGAGAAGGGGATTGGCCTCTGCCGCGATCTTCTTGTCCGTGTTTTCGATGTGCGTGTAGATCTGCGTCGTATTCAGGATTTTCGTGCCCCAGAACCTCCTGCAGCGTTTTCAGGTCAACGCCGTTCGCCAGCATCAGCGTTGCGGCTGTGTGCCGGAGCTTGTGCGCGGAAAACTGCGACGCGTCAAGCCCGGATTCCAGCAGGTGCTTTTTGACTAGACGATGCACAGCAGAAACACTGATACGGTTTTTATCCCGTGAGCCAAAGAGCGCTTTATTGTCTGTCAGCACGATCTGTTTCCGCTCATCCAGATACCGGTCGATGGCTTTCCGGCAGGAAGAACCCATGTAGACAATTCTTTCCTTGTTGCCCTTGCCGACAACACGGATACGATCCTCATAGACGTCCGTAAGATTCAGCCCGACCAGCTCCGAGCGCCGGATCCCGCAGTTGAGAAACAGCATCAGGATGGCAAAATCCCGGTTTTTGTTCGGGCCGTCGACAGCTTTCAGCAGCGCGGTAGATTCTTCCAGCGTCAGGTATTTCGGCAGGCTGCGGCGAATTTTGGGGAATTCGATGTCCTTGACCGGATTGTTCTGGATCTGCTTGGTGCTGATGGTCAGGTACTTATAGAACGCCTTGATAGCCGACAGCTTCCGCGCACGGGCAGCGGCAGCGATTCCGACATCAGCTGGGCCTTCGCGGTTCTGACGGTCGTTCGTCAGGTAGGACAGGAAATCAAACACCTCAGACGATGACACCGTATCGAGAACGAGTGCGTCGATCCATTTGATGTCGATCTCATCAAGCGGCGTCTGATACGGAAGTTCCTTGCGCATCAGCGTCAGAAACCGAAGAAACATCCGCAGATCCAGATGATATTCCTCGACGGTACGTCTGGACTGGCCCTTGATCGATTCATGATACGACAGAAAATCCCGCAGCACCTGCGGACATTCAGAATACGGCTGCATACATAAAACTCCTTTAGAGTATCCTTGATAATGCTATTATAGCACATCTTCTCCTGCAACGCAACAAAATCTTTATTTTGTTGCGTTGGGAAAGGGCCAATTAAAAAGGCTAAGGTGTAGCCCTTCCCCAACGGCGGCGTTCAAAGTCGAAATTGAAGCCTCAACAAAAAAACGGTTTTGTAGCGTTCACTCGTCTGAACTTCATAGCTGATTCAGATTTGTGACGTTCATCTTGATTTTTATTATACTCGGCTCAAGCGGAATGTCAAGAACTTTTTTAATGAAATATGAATTTATTTTAAAGTAAAATCGATGAATTCCAAACTAATTTTTGAATATTAAAATTCAAGACAGTGCTGTTATGTTATTGTAATGGAACTGTCATTTTTTATACCCACTTCCCCGGAAACCGGAAGACTGTCATACGGGAGAATATTGTGTCCTGCGGACGGCTGCGACGGGAAATATTCATCTGTCAAGCAGCTTTCGCGGCATAAAACCAGTGTGCGCACTGGATTTATTCCACGGTCAACTTGACAGACGAAAATGTCCCGTCCGCACGGCGGGCAACCGAAATCGCCCCGCGATTCCGGCAAGCCTGACTTTTATTATGATAAAGGGAGTGCGTACAATGAAACAGACAGTCAGAACGAGCAGAACGGCAGGATATTTAGAAAAGATTTTCAGGTCCTTGAACGCGGACAGCTTCAACGGGGAATTGGAAGAACCTGTTATTACGATTCAGGACACGCCCACGGCATACGGTCATGTGACCGTTAGCAAGGCATGGAGCGTTAAAGGCGAGCACCAGCGTGAACTTAACATTGCGGCAGGGACGCTGCAAAGGCCGATTGAAGAAGTCGCTGCGACTATGCTGCATGAAATGGTTCATCTTTACAACTTGCAGCACGAAATACAGGATTGCAGCCGAGGCGGAACGTATCACAATAAGAAATTCCGGGATGAAGCACAAAAGCATATGCTGACGATTGAGCATCACGAAAAATACGGCTGGACAGTCACGAAGCCGACCGAGGAACTGATTGATTACATCATCAATAAGGGATGGGAAGATATTATGATGAATCGGGCATCATTCCCTTCCCGATCAGCGGCGGCAGAAAAAGGCAAGTCCACGGGTGAAGACGGAACGGAAACCACGAAGCCAAAGAGCAACAGCAGGAAATATGTATGTCCGAAGTGCAAAACGATCATCAGAGCGACACGAGCGGTCAATGTGGTATGCGGGGATTGCGATATCCCGTTTGAATTGGAAGTATGACAGAGGGGCGAAAGCCCCTCTCCCCTTTTCATTGACAGAATCAAATAAATATTGTAAGATTGAAGCAGCGAAAGGTATAAACAAAATCTTCGATATTGTTTATGAAATTTAGAATTGAAAAGGTATTATTGATATTTTTGAATATCAATAATCAAATCTAATGCAAGAGGTATAAAGAATGAAGAAATGCGAAAATACGTACATTGCGCAACAGTGTATCAGCATGAAAGCGACCATTCAAAATTTCAAGCTTGGGTTAAAAATGGCAAGCATGAAGGATGATGGAATCACCGACAAAAACGAAGAAAAGATGATTAAGGAAATCACGAAAGACCTTGAGCGGTTACAAAAAACACTTGATTCCTATGAATATGTATAAGAAAGCACCCGTGCGCGCATGTGCTGCGCACGGGTGCTTTTTACCATTTTTTCCATTGCTTTTGCGGATATTCTTCGCGTGAAATCGTGTTGAACATCTTCCAAAGCGGCGGCGAGAAAATGATTTTTTGTCGACCAAGGGACAAAATAATATTCGTCAATAATTTCCTTCGACATATCGTTAATGCCGACGCGCTTCTTGATCTGCCGCCGATGGATAAACCACGGCAGCAGCCCTTTTTTCACGACATAAAGCTTTTGCGCAAGCGTCCGAATCTTTTTGTCCATATCGTCAAAGCCCTGACTGAAAACGTCGATGGCAAGCTGGTAATGCCGATGGTATTTGTAAAAGTACAGTGATTTTTTGGAAAAGTCCTTGAAATCACGGTTATTGTATTCGATACCGGCTTCATCAATGATAACGCGACCGCCAGTGATCATATATGTACCAATATCGGTTTTTCGGGTCAAGCTGATAACAGCCGGTAATGGGAACATTCGACCAGACAGGAATACCGCGCCTGATATCATGACGCGCCAGATATGCGGCGTATGTGGTTTTACCGCTTCCGGGGACACCGAAATAAATACTGACTATCTGAGGCGGCAGACGCTTCCTAGCAGCTTTCTGAGGGCCTTTCTTGAGAAACGATAGAAAAGACTTCTTATGACGCGCCGAGTAACGCGGAGTATGCGACGGAGGCATTTCTTGAACAGGTGCAGGAGCTTCTTCATCATGCGTATCCCCTATCAGGTTTTTAATAAAAGAAAATTCGTTATCATCCATGTTTGTACCTCTTGAATCTTAATTTTCAAATAGAAAAGGTGAGGTGCGAGGGAGAATCGCACCCCACCGGGAAACGGTCAGACGTTCAGCAGCCGCTTGAACAGACCGACGCCAAGACCGACAAGCGGAATTGCGCAGAACAGCAGCAGAATCGGCGTGCTGACGATGGTAGAACCGACCGTACCAGCCCAGCCGATAGCCGAGGTAAAGACCTCACCGATAGACGAAAGCAGCGTTGCAATCGTAACAGTTGCAGCACCTTCCATAATTCATCATCCTTTCATATCATGTTTTTCTGAGATTAGACGTTCAGCAGACGCTTGAACAGGCCGACACCGAGGCCGACAAGGGGATTGCGCAGAACAGGAGCAAGAGCGGCGTACCGACAACGGTTTCACCGACCTTACCCGCCCAGCCAATAGCAGACGTGAAGATAGAGCCGATGGACGAGAGAATTTCAGTCATTTTGTTCACTTCCTTTCATTGTTTTTCTTTACAATATCAGTATTCCTACTGCTACGTAACGTTTCAAAGGCGGCAAGAACGTATAAAGTTAAGCACAACGCCAACAACAAAGCACATCAACACCATTCCTACAAAATATACAATCGGTTCAGAAAGCAGCCAGTCGGCAAGCTTCCCAAGCATCTGAACATTGAAGTCAAGCATTTCAGACACGTTTCATCACCCCCGCAACGATCTTGAAGAAGCATAGGACGAGAATTGCGAAAAGCACAACGTCGGCAATCCACGCCCAGTCTACAGACGCAATACCGGAAGCGTTATACGGCGTGTACTCACCGAACAGCTTTTCGGTCAGGGGATTCACCAGAGCCGCCCTGAATCCATGCACCGCCTGTTTCATCATCGGTCTGAATGGCGAACACGTTGACCTGTGTGTTGCCGGAGGTATCTTCCTGATGAATGAGAGCGGCATCATCGGGCGCGGGCGTGGGCATTTCATCGGAATCTGTTTTCGGCTCCCCTTCCGTGTCAGCTTCGGCTTCAGTTGTAGTATTTGAAGTATTATCTTCAATTTCAGTTGTGGAGACTTCCGGCGTATAGATCGGATACCCAGAACCGTCATACCACTGACCATTGTACAGGAAGCGGTCATTTTCTGAATCGTATGAAGCGCTTGCAAGTTCCAAATCGGTCAGCGGTTCAACGGCGAGAATAGGCAGCGCAAGCAGCAGCACCACGCATAGAGCAAGTACAATCCGTTTCATTTTTGTATCGTCCTTCCTTTTTTCATTTACCTTGATATTTCCATTATTGCCGCCGCGCTGCGAACCGCCGCGAAACGAGCCGAACAGCTTGCCAAGCAGACCGACGCTTGCGACGGCCACGGACGAGCCGAGCAGAAGCACACCGAGGGAAAACGTTGTTCCGGGGATGGTAAAGGATTCTATCACGTTCCATGAATTTGAGAGCCACGCGCCGAGAAGCTGCAATAAATCAGTTGACATAATTTCACCCTAGATAAATGGTATAAAGGATTTCAAAAGCGCAACAGCGTCAGACACGAACGCAATGATAATGCGTACCAGTTTCACAACAACGATAAAGCCAAAGAAGGAAACGGCGGCAATGACAAGGACTTTTAGCGCGGGAGGCATCCAAGAGAACAGAGCGGCAAACACAACTTCACCCCCTAATCAATCAGCTGAATCACGCCGATAATGACGAACAGCGCTGCAACGGCGAGAATCAGACCGCGCACAATGTCGGGCAGCAGCCCCCAAAGGGAGACCATGAAAGCACCAAAGCCGGCAAGATCATTAAAGTTACTCACTATCGACACCCCCATAGAATGTAGAAGGCCAAATATTAGAGCCGGGGAAACAACTATAAGTCTGAACAAATTTCAGTTGGCTAAAAGTTCCCGAATAATAGCGTGGGTCAATGACAGCAATAGGCTTCGAGCAAACTAGTACACCGTCAGAATCTTTAATATAAGCACAAATCAGATAAGGCTTACCCTCTGAGTTATATTGTCGAACAGGCAAAGAAGCAGTAGATAGAGTATAATTATCAGAAGCAGAAACAGATGTATATGCCCACCATTTACTATCAGAATAATCATACTGACAAATGGTGATAACGGCCATATCTCTGTTCATGCTAAAGTTGATAGAGCTACCGTCAGAATCGGTAACATACACTTCATAGATATTCGACCACTCACGATCCCAGCTAGACGAAGAATGAAGAGATACAAAATATGGGCGAACCAAGTCAACATTATAAGAAAGTCGGCCAAAAGCATAGAAATGAGCTTGCCAGTACGAAGTATCAATAGACGTGTATTGAATTGGGTCTCCACAATGCAGCATTTTCCCGTCACCGGCGTAGATGCCTACATGGGATACAGTATCAGCGCAATCATAAGTACCAGTGAAAAGACCAGATCACCGGGCTTAGCATCAAAGCGATCAACAGGAGTGCAAGCATCATATAAGCCCTGTGCCGTTGTTCTTCCGATGGAATATACTCCAGAATGGTTAAGAGCATAGCAAACAAAACCAGAGCAATCAAAGCTAGTTTCAGGAGAAGAACCGCCGAATACATACGGATAACCGAGATACTTTTCGGCCTCAGCAAACAATTTCTGTACGGAATCATTGGAATTCTCATAGCTGTTACCACCCTGCCCCGTATAACCGGAAAGCTGATGGGGCGTGTAGATATAGGTTTTCTGGTCACCCCAAAAGGTATTGCAATCGTTATAAGCGGAAATCGTAGACGGAATGGAAGTGAAGATACCGCCGAACAGGTCTGTTACAAAATCCACGATTGACAGAAGATGGTTAATCAGCTTCGAGACAAGAGCGCCCAAGCCTTTCTGATCACCACCCGTTAAAACCTTATCAGCAGCATTTGAAACGTTAATTTCAAAACCGTCGATAGCGTCTTGAATCCCCTTCAAACGGTCATTCGTTTCAGCGTTTTCAGCCTCAACCTTTTTGAGTTCTTCCAAAATATCACCGAGCAGCTTCACAGATTCCGTTGTATTCTGTTTAATTGTAGAAACAAATGATTTGATACCGTCGATAGATGTTCCTTGAGAAACAAGGTTCTTAATGATTTCATCAAGCTGCGCACCGGCTTCATCACCAAGAGAATCATGGAGAGCCCGAATCTCTTCTAAAATGCTCAGAATATTAGTGTTACTTTCTTTCAGATACTGACGCATAGCGGCAGTATCATCAAGAACAAAGTTGGAAAGCGTGTTGTAGATACCCTGCAAATATGAAGAGCAAAGGCCAACGTCTGTATTGATCTTCACCAGATGCCCGGCAAACTGCTCGAACCAACCGTTTGAAATGTCGAGCTTTTCACTGATTGCGTCAACAATATCTGAAATGTGGTTAATTTGATTCAGTGTGTTGGACAGGTATTCTTCAACATTCGAGAGGTCAGCCGCAGAGGGAGAAATTGAAGAACTGATACCGCCAATTAGGGCTTGTATGGTTTCAGAACTCAGGCCGATGGAATCAAGCTTGTCATATATTCGGGGCAGATAGTTGAGTGTTGTAACAATCTGCTGCAAATAGGAAAGAACACTGTCTAAGTCGCTGCCCATGGCATTGATCTCACCGACAAGGGATTCAAGATAGGTGTTGATTTGAACGGTGTTTTGAAATAAATTATTCAATACGCCGATAACATTCGTGATTTGCGCAATGACTTCGGTGTTGTTATTGATAACTGTGTTGTAGATATTATTGACGGTGCTGTTAATCTGGTCTTCTGAGGCGGAAGAAGCACCAGCGAGATACTTAACAAAAATATCAGAACTGCTGACAGTACAAGTGAGCCTTTTTCCGTTAATCAGGGTTATTTGTGCGGCCAGTAAGATTAAATACAAAAATAAAGACGCAGCATAAGTCTTAACATAGTCTTTCAAAGTAACCGTACCGGAGAAAGAATATAAATACGCGCCACTAGAAATAACAGGCGTTATAGAAGAACTGGAGGCAACGGAACTTTGCCATCCGCCGCTATCAGTTACAGAGCAAACACTTATATGGCCAAGTGGTTTAAGGTCAGACGAGCCAAAACCACTAAAACCGGAAACAGAAATTGTAACAGAATATGAAATCGTAGAACCAGCAGGAAGCGTATATAAAGATGAAGTGCTACGCTTTATACCTGACCATCCGGAAATGAACTATAAATATTTTCGATAGGGCTAGAACCAAACCCGTTCATGCCCAAAGACGCATCGAAAACATATGACAGACTATCGCTAGAACCAACTGTGATAGTCTTGCCTGTGGTACTGCATGACCACTTCCTACCAACAATAGAATCAGCAGCGAAGGCCGGAACAGAGAGCGCCGACACGATCAGGCAGCAGACCAGAAAAAGCGCAAGAAATCTTTTCATTCTATACTCCCCTTTTGAATGTTATTTTTCAAAGCAGGTCATTTGAACCCATTCCGTTTCTTCCTGCATACCAAGGGCTTTTGTACAGGTGAAGAAATGATGAATACGGCGGCAGAACGCTTTCCAAGTCTCTTTGCTTTCTGCCTGAATGTTTATGTACTGCTGATTAAATGAAATGTTCGTAATTATGTAAACTTTCGTGAAGCAGGCCAGCTTGTTATTGTAGCGGCACGGGCAATTCACACGGATAGCCGTCGAGGTAATTCAGCATATCCTGAATTTTCAGGCTGCTGCGGAATTCCTCAAAAACAATCACGTCCTGCCCCTTTGTAGCTATCAAACGGATGATCATAATCCGTGACACGGTACACATTCTGATAGCCGTACTTCTCCATGACGGAACATGTCTTGCCAGCGCCGGTCTCACCGGTAATATAGGAAACGTCGAGTTCACGAAAGCAGTTCTTAAACTGTTCATACCGCAGAATCTGACGTACATTTTCAATTTTATCCAGCTGCTGAATGTAGCGCGGGTTACTGTCGATGATTTCAAAATCAGAAAGACCGTCTTTTACCAAATCATATAGCTTACTCATATCTGTTCTTTCGCCCTGCCGTTCTTCCGGCATTTCTCCAAATTCCTCAAACGTGTTACTGTAATTCGTACCCTGATGTGTCTTTCCGGTTGAATCCGTGTAGTTGTAATGTCCATCCTCCGACTTGTTGTATTTCTCACCGTCCTTCAATACATAGGCGCGGTTCTCAGAACTCAGCCCCTGCACTGGTCAATGTGGGCAGTTGGAAATTTATTCTTGATTGCAGAAAATCGTATCGGGTTCTGACGGAAGATGAAGATATGTGTATGGAGCGTCGAGCACTCGTCCCCTTCTTCGTCGCACATACACCAGTAATCAAGCTTCTTGAACTTCTCCAAAATCTCACAGATAGCAGCATGATTCAGGCCATGTTCAGAAGGGTTATTGATCGTCAAGAGCCATTTCCGGCTCTGCGTATTGTTTTCAGCCATTTGTTACATTCTCCCCTGCTGATGTTACAGCATGTTACAAAGTGCTGGAAACCTTGGAAGCATTGAAAACACAAGGTTTTTAAGCAAATGTTACATGATACAGAAGTGTCCAGGGTAATACTAGCCTTGGACGCTTGCGGGGCGCTTTGCGCCCCCGCTGGACGGTTACATTTTCGTGAAGCCGAGGATATAACCGCGGAAGTCATAATCGACGTTATAGTCCTTATCGAGAACAATGCTGTCGAGCGGATATTCCTTCGGGTCGAGCCAGATGCGGTCAGTCGCGTAGCCTTCCACGCCGTTGCGCTGGAAGCACACATCGACCACATTCGCAGCAAAGTCTTTTCCCGTCTTCTTGCTCTTGCCAGAAACAAACTGCTTGCCAAGTACGTGAACTCTCATTTTGAAACCTCCTGAAATTTGTTCGTATAATAAAAAAAGACTTTTTGGCGATGAATCGTCAAAAAGTCTTGAATCGAACAAATATGAAATTTCAAATCCGTGAACGCAACATAACCTCTGTTATTTTTGTTGCGTTAGCTAGGCCCAAACAGCACCTCATACTCTTCTGCCGCGTGCTGGGTTTGTCGGCCTTTTTTCGTGCTGGTGGTGCAATCATGTTCCTTCATAGAATCTTAAGCAATGCTTAAACGGATGCTTCCGTTCAGTTGAACGCGGATGTGATATACTTGAGCGTAGAAATCACAAAGGAGAAATATTCTATGAACGCGGCAGTCAATGCGTTTTTTCTGATTCTAAAACTGCTTTCCCTCTACTTTCTGGTTGTTTCATTGTTCAGCCTGTGTAAACGCAAAATGCAAAAATCCTCCACTACGCAAAGGCGGTTTGCAGTGTTGATCGCAGCCAGAAATGAAGAAAGCTGCATTGCAGGGCTGATTGAAAGTCTTTTGGCACAGAACTATCCGTCAGAACTATTTGATATCTGGGTGCTTCCCAACAACTGCACAGACCACACTGCGGATGCAGCGCGGCACGCCGGAGGCAAGGTTCTAGAAATGCCGACCTCTATCCACTCCAAGGGTGCCGCGCTTCAGTATGCTGCAAACACGCTTCTGCATGGTTCTCGTTATTATGACGCATTTTGCGTATTTGACGCTGACAACGAGGTTGATCCTGCGTTTTTATCCGAAATGAATCAAGCGCTGTCACGCTCCGCTATCGTCAAAAGCCGGATTCTCGCAAAGAACCGTATGCAAGCCGGGATCAGCGCCTGCTATGAGATTTATTTCTGTACGGCAAATCACTTTCTGAACCGTGCCAGAGAAGCTTTAGGACTATCCGCCAGAGTAATAGGAACCGGCTTTGCCATTCGGCGCGATTTGCTGGAAGCGTTGGGCGGATTCCCCTGCTGCACGCTTGCGGAGGATGCTGAGTTGTATGCAGCCTGTCTGACGCACGGCGTCCGGATCGGCTACTGCGAAAGCGCCGTGACCTATGACGAGGAGCCGATCACATGGCGCGCCTCGCTCGTGCAGCGCAGACGCTGGATGAGCGGCATCATGCAGGTTTCACGCCTGACGCTGCCAAAGCTTTTTCGGAATTTTCTGCGCCGACCCAGTCTGAACCGGCTGGACGGTATGCTTCAGCTTGCGTTTCCGTTCCTGCAGGCGCTGACCCCGTTTTTTACACTGGCAGCGTTCCTCGCGGGCAGCATATCCCTGCAAAGCCTGCCGGTCAGTCTGCTCTCCGCTTATGCTGGCAGTCTCGCGGTGGCTGCTGCGGCACTGGTGCTGGAAAAACGGCTGGATTTCAGACTGACAGGCGGCATCCTGCTCTATCCTGTTTTCATGGCGTGCTTTCTGCCGCTGCAAACGCTGGCGCTTTTCAAAACGCAGACGGTATGGCATGAGATCCGACATTCCGGCGTGAGGCTTGCATCGTCAGAGTTCCAGCTTCGCCGGAAGAAAATCGCATGAACCAGCTATACTCCATAGGAAACCTCTCAATGCTTATCCAAGTGCATAAATCACGCGATACAGGACCTGTTTCCAGAAGCGCTTGTCTGCGAGCAGCTGCTTTGTCAGCTGTTCCGCGTGCGCTTGCATCGGAAGCAGGTCTTCCCTGTTCAGCTTATGATGGCTGAATCTTGCCTTTTCAGCGATTTCCAGAAAATCGCTTGGAACCTCTGTTTTTGGTCTGCCGGGCGAGCCAGCAGATGTGATGATAGAGCGCGACTGCCCGGCGGTTGGACGATCCCTTCCCTATTGCGGCCATTCGGACGCTGAACCGTAGTGCGCGCCAGAGAAACAGTGCGGCGGCCAATGCCAGAACAGGCCAAACAAAACACAGGATGCTGACGGGCTTTTTGTTCGTTTCCTGCGGTGTTTCCTGACTTTCTGCGGGGTATCCGGGACAGCGGGCGGTTCGTCGCCTGCGGGCGGCGTATCCTCCGGCTGGTTGTCTGCCGGCTCAATAGGAGCGGCAATGGGTTCCTCCGGTGCTGTCTGCGCAGGGGTGTCTGCCGCAGGCGTTGGATCATCCCGAAGCCAGCCGATCCCGTTCAGATAGATCTCCACCCACGCATGCGCATCGTCCGAGGTCACGGTCGTCCATTCGTTTTCATACACATCTGTGTAATAGCCGGTCACATAACGCGCCGGAACGCCAAGACATCGCAGCAAAATCGTCGCCGCAGTCGCATAATGCACACAGTAACCGGTTTCGCTGTCGTGCAGGAACCACGACACAAAATCTTCTCCGTCCGGCACAGCCGGCGTATTGAGGTCATAGCGGGCGCTGGCCGACACATACCCAGAACACGCGGGATATACTGATACGGATCGGCGTCCTCCTCCCCGACCAGCTCCGAGAGGATGTCGGAAAGTGCCTGCCGCGTCTCATCCGGGACTTGTGTGTAGGTCTCATGGACGAATGCATCATACGCGCTGTTCTGCAACGGGCTGCGCGAGAGAACATAGGGAACCGTATAATTCGTCTGCTGCGAGGGGTTTTTGACGTAGGCGTCGTAAAACGGCTCCGCGTCCTCCGGAAACGCGGTTGCGTTGTATGGGATATAATAGATCCCGGACTTCATATCCGTTTCGATCGTTACCTCTGGCTGAAAGCTGACGACAGCCTCTCCTGCCAAAAGCGGATTATGCATATTCTTCATATCAGGATATGCATTTTCCGGGAGCGGTTTCCAACGGTTATCCTCATAAACGGCCATGGAATCCCCGCGCAGGTAGAATGAAGCACCAGCCCAAGAGGATCCAAGCGTTGCTTTTTACGCGCATCACAGAGCGGCCAAATTGGCGCTGCGGACCGACGCGGTTGAGATTCACGCCCGTGACGCTCGAATCCCAGAGGTAGCTGCCGAGCGTGCTGGGGCTGATCGGCGAGGTGAAGCGCACCTGCCCGGTCTGCGCGTCGCGGCGGAAGAGCGTGAGCTTGTCTGCAGCTATGGAGATGGTTTCCTGCAGACGGTCGGACCATTCGGCGCGTTCGTAGGTACCAGCCGGAAACAGAACAGCGATCAAGCCGATTAAGAGCGCCAGCGGCGCGGCCAGCAACAGCGCAAGCCGGTTCCCCTCACCTGCCTGCCGCGCACGGAGCAGCTGCGTTAAAAGAAGCAGTGCAAGAATGCCCACAACGAGCAGGATGGCCCAGACCGCCGGAGGCGTCTGCAAAATGATCAGGCACAGTGCCAGAACCGGCACCGTCAAAACGAGCAGATAGACAAGACCTTCGCTGCGCATGACCGTCCAGCTGCAAAGAAGCGCATAGAGCGCCGCAATCAGAATGAAAATCAGTGTTGCGTCCGCGTCGGCTGCGTCTGTCAACTGGATCACCTGTATACCCGGAATTGCCTCCGAATATTGCTGGGTAACGGCAGAGACAAGCGTGGAAGCACTCTCGATCAGCTGAGCGCGCAGCATATAAAGTCCACCGCCCGCAAGCGCAGCCACGGCCAGCAGCCAGATCCAGCTTTTGGGCAGCAAAAGCAGCGCGGAAAAGAACAGCGCCGCAAGAACGCACGCGCATGCCAGCAAAAGTCTGTCCGCCGGAACGGAAAAAGATGTTATAATGCAGAAACACAGACCGCCAGACAGGCCGGATGCGCAGAGCAGCGACGTAAAAAACGTGTATCTTGACGATTTCATGCCTGCTGCACCTCCTGTGTCTCCGACTGCACATGATAGCGCCAATCCGCATGCGGGTAGGCTCTGGATGCAAGCGAAGGTGTATTACCGGTCAGATGGGTCTGCAAAAGCGTATTCAAAAGCGATTTCAGATCGTCCAATGTTTTGACTGACTTTGTCTGCGGCTCCAGCGAATCCGGCTCGATCCAGTCAATTTGATGGGGCACTCCCTGTCAATCAGCCAACCAGACAGCCACAAAAGCTGCCGCAGTGTGCTATCCAACTGCGTGCGTGTACCGGAAAAGTCAAAACTCAGTACAATCAATCCCAGATCCGGCTCCTCCGCCTCACGGACAATCAGCTTGTCCGACTTGGCAGACAACTTCCAGTGGATCTCATGCAGGCTGTCGCCGGGGCGGTATTCACGCAGATCATGGATCTCGGAAAGCCGCCGCCGGGCTTTGGGTGATAAGAACGGTATTGAAAATGACTGAGGTTCGGCAATTCGGCCGGCTCCTGCGGTTCCGGCTCGACAGCGATGGCGCAAGCGGCCGGCAAGTGCAACGGTAGGCTAAACAACCCCAGTGCATCGCATACGCGCCCTTTATCAAGCTGAAAGGTTTGTACACCTGCATGGCGCGTATCAACGCGCTGCACAAAGCCGAGCGTTCCGGCAAGTTCCAGCTTCTGCTGGCATGCCTCACCGTCTACGGCGTCGGATACCGTCAGGAGGAAGCGGCAGCAAGATACCGGAAGTTTTGCTGCATGCTGGGCAGTCAACCGGTACTGCGCAGTCTGTCCGCAAAAGCAGCGAACCGGAAGTTCCACTTCATAGGTCGCGTGAAGCATGGCTGGCAAGCTGATAAGCAGTGAGAAAACTGGCAGCAACAAGGCAAACATCAGCAAAAAAAACGAAAACCATCCAGTATAAAAGCTGTGAAAGACAACGGCCGCAAGCAGAAACAGCCCGTAGAGAATGCGGTTTTTCGCCATAGCCTTACAGTCTTGGCGACGGGACCTGATGCAGGATCTCGTCAAGCAGCTGCTCCGGCGTGATCTGCCGCGTTCCGGCTTCCGGGGCCAGCAGCAGGCGGTGCGCGATGACCTGCGGGAACGTTACCTGAATGTCCTTTGGCACTACATAGTCCCGCCGCTGGACGTAGGCAACGGCCTTGGCCATGGCGGTCAGCGACAGCGTCGCACGCGGGCTCGCGCCGCGCAGGATCAGTGGATGGCCGCGCGTCGCGCCGATCAGGGCGACGATGTATTCTACCAGCTCTTTTTTGATGTAAACCGCGGCGGCTTCGTCCTGCATGGCAACGAGCTCCTGCCGGGACAGGACCTGCTCGACTGTCTGCAGCGGATTGACACCCTGCCGGCGCGAGCACCATGCTGCGTTCATCTTCCGGCGCAGGATATCCGATAGACAGCCGGACGGCGAACCGGTCCATCTGCGAGTCCGGCAGCAACTGCGTACCGGCGGCTCCGGTCGGGTTTGCGTGGCAAAGACGATGAATGGCTGTGGAATCGGGTGGCTGACACCATCGACTGTGACCTGCCCCTCCTCCATTGCTTCCAGCAGTGCGGACTGCGTGCGTGAGGTCGCGCGGTTGAGTTCGTCCGCCAGAAACAGATTACAAAGCACCGCACCCGGCTGATAGACGAGCCTGCCGTTCTCCTTCTGATAGACAGAATAGCCCGTGATGTCCGACGGCAGCACATCCGGCGTGAACTGCACGCGCCCATATTCCAGTCCCAGCGCGCGTGAAAAAGCCAGCGCCATGGTTGTCTTACCGACACCAGGAATATCCTCCAATAGAACATGCCCCCTTGCAAGCAGCACCGTCAGCACCCATACCAACACGCGGTCCTTTCCGCATACCGCTTTTTTGACTTCTTCCAGAATTCTGCTTGTCTGATTCAAGCCTCTGCCTCCTTTTCGCGTGGAGATGGTAATAAATAAAGTATAGCACCCCGCGCGGAAGAAAACATAAATTTTTCCTGAAGATTTCAAAACCCCGTGACCCTGCGTACAGCGGGCATAAAAATCCGGCCATTTCGCGCAAATGCCTGTTTACTTTTTAAAACTGTTTTGCGGTATGATGGGAAAAATCAGATTTGAAAGGAAGCTATACCATGGCAAATGCAGTGAAACGAATCGGTGTTCTGACTTCCGGCGGCGATGCCCCCGGCATGAACGCAGCCATCCGCTCTGTCGTGCGTGCGTGCACCTACATGGGAATCGAATGCGTCGGCATCCGCCGCGGCTATAACGGTCTGATCAACGGAGATTTTACAGTTCTGAAAAACGCCAATGTCGCGCATATCATCAATCGCGGCGGTACGATGCTCTACACGGCGCGCAGCGATGAATTCCGCACGCTTGAGGGGCAAAAAAAAGCTGCCGCTACCTGCAAGCTGCTTGGGCTGGACGGCATTGTTTCCATTGGCGGCGACGGCTCGTTCCGGGGTTTGGTAGAACTTGCGAAGCAGGGCGTCTCGGTCGTCGGCGTTCCGGCCACGATTGACAACGACATTGTCTGCACCGATTATACCATCGGTTACGACACGGCGGCCAATACCGCTGTCGAGGCCATTGACCGCCTGCGTGACACGATGCAGTCGCATGAGCGCTGCTCTGTCGTTGAGGTCATGGGCCGCAACGCGGGCCATCTGGCACTTTACGTCGGCCTCGCCACCGGCGCGACGGCGGTTCTGGTGCCAGAAAAGCCGGTCAATTTTGACAGCGACGTGATTGACCGCATCCGGCAGGCACGTCTTGCAGGCAATACGCACTTCATGATCATTGTCGCCGAAGGTGCAGGCAGCGCAATCGAGATCGGCAAGGGGATCCATGAGGAACTTGGGCTCGACCCGCGCGTGACGATCCTCGGCCATATCCAGCGCGGCGGCACGCCATCTGCGCGTGACCGCGTCATGGCCAGCCGCATGGGCTATCAGGCGGTCAAGGTACTGGCCGAGGGCAAGACCAACCGCGTGATCTGCGCGCAAGCCGGACAAATGGTCGACATCGATATTACGGAAGGACTTTCCATGAAGAAAGGCCTGAACGAGCAGCAGTATGAGGTACTGCAGGCTATGACAGGCATCGACAACTGAATCCGGACAAAAAATCGGGGCGTGCTGCACTGCAGCACGCCCTTTTTTCTATCCCGGAGCAACTGTTCAGGCACCTGCCATTCTCCTCTCTCTCAAAAAACGCAAATGCCGCTCTCATGGGATGGGTCAGACTAGGCCTTCGGGTGATATTTGTTGTACACAGCTTTCAAATTCTGTTTGACGAGCTGTGCATAGACCTGCGTGGAGGAGATATCGCTGTGTCCAAGCATCTCCTGCAGGGAATGCAAATCAGCACCATTTTCAAGCAGATGAGCCGCAAAGCTGTGCCGGAGCGTATGCGGCGTAATATCCTTCTCGATGTGTGCTTTTTCCTGATAGTACTTGATGATTTTCCAGAAGCCCTGGCGGCTCATACGCTCGCCAGATACGTTGACGAAAAGCGAATGCTCGGTCGGCACGGCGATCATCTTGGGCCGGACCGAGTCGATGTATTCATGCAGCGACTGCAGCGCTTCCGGATAAATCGGTATGATGCGCGTCTTCTCGCCGCTTTCGCAGCGGATGAAGCTGCCGGGCAGACTGACATCGTCGATGTTGAGGCCGATGAGCTCGCTGACACGGATGCCCGTGGCGTACAGGACCTCGAGCATCGCCTTGTCGCGGCAGCCCTTCATGTCTGTGACCTTCGGCTGCTGGAGCAGCAGCTCGACCTCTTTGCCGGTCAGGATCTGCGGCAGCTTTTTTTCTGCCTTGTCGATCTTGATGTTGTGGATCGGGTTCTCCTCGATCTCACGGTTCTGGACGGCGAATATGTACAGACTCTTGATGGAGGCCAGCGCACGGGAGATCGTCGCGGCGGATTTTCCCGTTGGCCTTCATGCTGTTCATGTAGCCGGAAACCACGTCCTGATCGGCGTCCAGCACATCGATGCCTTCGGAGCCAAGATATGACGCATACTGACGAAGATCACGCATATAAGACGCAATCGTGTTGTCAGACGCGTGTTTGGTATGGACGAGGTAATCCTCGTATCGCATAATAATGTCACTCATGCGAAGGTCCTTCCGAAAATGATCGATGGGAGCTTTGTCGCATATTCATGAGAATCCAGAAAAACCAAACGGAAACCGGAAACTTCAGAATTCTTAAGGAATTATGCGATCATAATTATTTCTACCTGCGCTACAACAGGAAGTGATGTTACTATAGCGCAAACATCGGAAAATTTCAAGAAAAAACTAGAGATTCCGAAATTTTTGTAAATTATGACTAGGAATTATGTTAATGATATTATGTCAATAAAGTAACTGCGGTGCCGCGAGTCACCCGTACTTTTCACAAAAAGCACAACATATAGTGCCGGAATTCATGCGTAAAATCGAAATCTTGAAATGACGGCAGTCCTGCACGTTGATGCATGAAATGTAAATATAATTTACTTTTTGACGCATGCAGGAATGCCGTCATCTTCTTCTGCGCCGGGCAGGCTTTCGCTGCGTGCTCCCTGCGATCCCGCCCAGAGCCGCCGCGGCAAGCATCGCAAGCATCCCGGGCAGGATCTGCGCCTCCCGATTGCCGAAGAACAGCAGCCGGGCCAGCATACAGACCGCCAGACAGCACACGCCGACCACGATGGCCGCCGGCAGCTTCTGCCCGGCGGCGTGCCGTGCCGTCAGCCAGGCGCCAGGAAAAACGCCGAGAAAGCTGATCACCACAGCGGCCGCCGAAAGCTGCTGCTGGCCGATCACCCCGCCGAGCGTCAGCCCCGCCCCCAGCGCCGACAGCGCGAGCAGCGCTGCGCATGTGACTGCCAGCCCCTGCAGCACCGTCCGCAGAAAGCCGCCGTTCCAGAGCTTTGATTTCATAACCGCTCCCCTCCTCTATTCACTGTTCACTTCGTTACTCCAAGCGTATGTTTGTCCGGGCATAAAAGAACCGGCTAAAGTCTAAGCTTCAGCCGGTCAGTATGCAGGTCCGGGCCGGAATTGGTTTACTTTTCCTTCTTGGCCTTTTTCTTTCTCTGCCTTGCGGGCAGCCAGAGCGGCGGCCTTCTGCTTGGCAGCTTCCTTTTCCGCCGTGTTGTTGGTGGAAACAGCGAACTTGGCAAACTCGACGCGGACGCGGTCAGTAGTCGTTTCGATGACGATGGAGTCGTCCTTGATCGAGACGATGTCGCCGATGATGCCGCCGATGGTCGTGATGTTGTCACCGACCTTCAGGGAGTCACGCATCTGCTGCGCTTCTTTTTTGCGCTTGTTTTCCGGGCGGATCATAAAGAAGTAGAACACTGCGATCAGCACGACGAACATGAGATCATGGACGCGCTGCTGCCGGCTGCGGTGGAATCCGCTGCGCTTAAGAAAAGGTACATGGTCTTTCCTCCATAATTGAATTTCGTTTATTATATCGTGTTTGGGGCAACTTTTCAAGTCAGCACGACAGGATTTCTGAATAATTTCGTAAGTTTATATTTTTTCCGCCAGCTTTTGCGGAATATTCCGCGCGGAAATCGCCGAAGGTTCCGGCATCAAGGTTGTCGCGGATGCGTTTGGTCAGCGTATTGTAGAAATACAGGTTGTGCATGACGGAAAGACGCATGGCAAGCATCTCCTCAGCCTTGAACAGATGGTGCAGATAGGCGCGGGAGTATCTCCGGCACACCGGGCAATCGCACTGCGGGTCAATGGGGCTGTCGTCATACGTATACTTTGCGTTTTTCAGGTTGATGCTCCCCTGCCAGGTAAAAAGCTTGCCATGGCGGGCATTGCGGGCCGGCATGACGCAGTCAAAGAAGTCCACGCCGCGCGCGACGCCCTCAATGATATTGGCCGGCGTACCGACTCCCATCAGGTACCGCGGTTTGTCCTTCGGCATGTAGGGCTCGACGGCGTCGATGATATCGTACATGACCTCGGTCGGTTCGCCGACGGCCAGACCACCAATGGCGTAACCCGGCAGGTCGAGCTTGGCGATCTCCTTCATGTGCCAGATCCGCAGATCCTTGAAGGTCGCGCCCTGATTGATGCCCCAGAGCTGCTGGCCGGGGTTGACGGCGCCCGGCTCAGCGTTATATCTGGCAAGTGCCTCCTTGCAGCGGGCAAGCCAGCGCGCCGTGCGCTCACAGGATGCCTTAGCGTACTGGTATTTTGCTGGGTTTTCCACGCATTCGTCGAACGCCATGGCAATATCAGAGCCGAGGTTCGACTGGATACGCATGCTTTCCTCCGGGCCCATGAAGATCTTATGGCCGTCGAGGTGAGAGGCAAATGTCACGCCCTCCTCCTTGATTTTCCGAAGGCCCGCCAAAGAGAAAACCTGAAACCCGCCGGAGTCTGTCAGAATCGGGCCATTCCACGTCATAAATTTGTGCAGGCCGCCCATGTCGCGCACAACCTCGTCACCAGGACGCAGATGCAGATGATAGGTATTGGAAAGTTCGATCTGGGTTCCGATTTTTTCTAAATCTGCGGCCGAGAGCGCACCCTTGATGGCAGCCTGTGTACCGACGTTCATAAAAACCGGAGTTTGAACTGTCCCATGCGGGCAGGAAAACTCCCCTCTGCGGGCAGCACCCTCTGTTTTTTTAATACTTTAAACATAGTTACCTCAACTTTTAATAGATAAACATTGCGTCGCCGATGTGTACGGGAGTCGGGAAAGTGAATAAACTGCACATGATCCTACTCCCTTTCATAGCGAAGTACGGCAGCCATGGCCACCGTACTTCCGGTTGAAATCACTTGCCATCAGGCGATGCCTTCCGCTTCTTTTGAATGCCGATATAAATATTCTGGCGCAATGTCAATGTCACCGTCATTCAGACAGTCACACCGTAGTCAATATAGACGCCCGCAAAGGTATGTTCATCGGCCAGCGGCGCAAACCTGCATCTTTCAGCAAGGGTGTAAAATCAAAAACTTTTTGCTTCGCCAGTTGTAAATCGGAGCCAGAGCCTATGACCGGGCAGCGGACGAACGCCGCAGACCTTGTGACTGGCTCCTGCTCCCCTGCATACGCAATTCCGTTAGAAATATACATAAGCGTTCCTCCTTATCTCAGCGGTTCGATTTTGCCGAACGGAATGTTCTGCACCGCCTTATTCCACGCGGCATAGAGTTCGTCCTCGTGGATGGCAGCCCAAGCTTGCACCAGCTTCAACTGTTTGACTGGAAGACTTCCCGCGATCAATTCGCCATCCACGCCAACAGAGGCTTCGTACTCGTTGTAATAAACATGAAAGTGCGGCTTGTGGTGCTTGTCAGTGTCGCTGAAAATCATCTTGATAACGATGTTATAAAATCTGCAAAGTTCCGGCATGATCTTCTCCTCGCTTTTTCCGTGTTCAAAATCGCATCATCATTTGCTCCGGTAATTCTATTATGCCATATTATTTTTCTAAGTCAACAATGAACGTTTTTCTTGAACGAAAAAGTTACGCCGATATCAATTCTTCCCGAAATGTTTTATCAATATCGGTCAACCGATGTTACCATATGGTATTTCGTGCTTACCAATTTGTAGTATTGCATAATTTTAATCTATCTAAATAATGTTATTTTATACAAAATCACGAGATGAACATCGCATCGCCGAAGGAGAAGAAGCGGTAGCGTTCCTGCACGGCGATGTTGTAGGCGTTCAGGATCTTTTCACGGTCTGCGAATGCGGAGACGAGCATGACGAGCGTGCTTTCCGGCAGATGGAAGTTTGTAATGAGCGCATCCATGGCTTTGAATTTGTAGCCGGGATAGATGAAAATATCCGTCCAGGCGGAGGACTCATGGAAGAACCCGTTTTCATCCGCAAGCGATTCCAGCGTCCGGCAGGATGTCGTGCCAACGCAGACGATCCGGCCGCCGGCGCGCTTGGTCTCGTTGATCATATCTGCCGTCTCCTGCGAGATCATGCAGAACTCGGAGTGCATATGATGCTCGGTGATCTCCTCCGCCTTGACGGGCCGGAAGGTCCCGAGACCGACGTGCAGCGTGATATAGGCCTCTTTGACGCCCTTGGCGGCGAGCTTATCCAGCAGCTCCTGCGTAAAGTGCAGACCGGCTGTCGGCGCGGCGGCAGAGCCGTTGATTTTGGAATAGACGGTCTGATAGCGCTCGCCGTCTTCCAGTTCTTCCTTGATGTATGGCGGCAGAGGCATCTTTCCGAAGCCGTTCAAGCACCTCAAGGAAGATTCCTTCATAGTGGAACTGCACAAGCTTGTTGCCGTCATCCTTCTCTCCGACTACAGTTGCCGTGAGCTCTCCGCCTCCGAAGGACAGTTCGGTGCCGGTATGGGTCTTCCGTCCCGGCTTTGTGAGGCATTCCCAGACGCCGTTGCCCTGATCCTGCAACAGCAGCACCTCAACAGCACCGCCGGTCGGAACCCTGTGTCCAAGCAAGCGCGCAGGAAGCACGCGGGAGTTGTTCATCACCAGACAGTCTCGCCAGGCTGCAGGAGTTCAAGCAGATCGTAAAAATGCCGATGTGTGACCTCACCGGTCTTCCGGTCGAGCGTCATCAGGCGTGACGCGTCCCGCCGCTCCAGCGGCGTCTGCGCGATCAGTTCTTCCGGCAGATCATAGTAAAAATCATGTGTTTTCAACAACAGCCCTTCTCCGCGCTGATTTTTTCTGCGATTCACATTGACAGGCCAATTGGAATATGATATGATGAGGCCGTTGGAAGTCGCGGACATTTGTTCATAGCACAAGTACAGCATTTTCCTGTGCGAACTAAATGTATTATATTACATTCCAAAGTGACATGCAACCGGAACTTTCCGGCGAGTTTGAAGATTGGAGCTTTCATCATGGAAAAATTCAGAGTCGGTATTATCGGCGCTACGGGTATGGTCGGCCAGCGGTTTGTCCTGCTGACAGCAAAGCATCCGTGGTTTACCCCGGTTGTTCTGGCAGCCAGCGCACACAGTGCAGGCAAGCCCTACGCGCAGGCGCTTGGTGAAAAGTGGCACATGGCCGATCCGATTCCGGAGAGCGTCCGCTCCATGGTCGTGATGGATGCAGAGGCAGATGCAGAGGAGATCGCGAAGCAGGTCGACTTCGTGTTCTGCGCCGTCAATATGAAAAAAGACGAGATTAAGGCACTTGAGGAGCGATATGCCAAGCTCGAATGCCCGGTCGTCTCCAATAATTCTGCCCATCGCCACACGCCTGATGTTCCGATGGTCGTACCGGAAATCAACGCCGACCACATCCGTATCATTGACGCACAGCGCAGAAGGCCTTGGTACCCAGCGAGGTTTTATTGCCGTCAAATCGAATTGCAGCCTGCAAAGCTACGTGCCTGCGCTGCATCCGCTCATGAAATACGGCGTAGAAAAGGCGCTCGTCTGCACGTATCAGGCAATTTCCGGCGCAGGCAAGACGTTTGAAACGTGGCCAGAGATGATCGACAACGTCATCCCCTACATCGGCGGAGAGGAGGAAAAGTCGGAGCAGGAGCCGATGAAGCTCTGGGGCCATATCGAAGGCGGCAAAATCGTCAACGCAACAGAGCCCAACATCACCGCACAGTGCCTGCGCGTGCCGGTCTCCGACGGCCATATGGCAGCTTGCTTTGTCTCGTTCAAGGGAGAGAAGCCGTCCATCGAGCAGATCAAGGCGGACTGGGCCGCGTTCTCCGGCAGAGCGCAGGAGCTGGACCTGCCGTCGGCACCGAAGCAGTTCCTGCACTACTTTGAAGAGCCGGACCGCCCGCAGACGAAGCTGGACCGCATGCTCGAAGGCGGCATGGCGGTCTCCATCGGCCGTCTGCGGCCCGATACGCAGTACGACTACAAGTTTGTCTGCCTGTCTCATAATACCCTGCGTGGAGCAGCGGCGGCGCGGTTTTGCTGGCGGAGCTGCTCTGCGCGGAAGGATATATCACAAAGAAATAAGCCCGAAGGGAGCGATTCTTTGAAAGATCCTGTGTTTGAGGGCGTCGCGACCGCGATCGTCACGCCGTTCAATCAGGGTACGATCGATTTTTCCGTCATGAACCAGCTGCTGGATCTCCAGCTTGCAGCAGGCGTTGACGCAGTTGTTGTCTGCGGTACGACCGGCGAGGCCTCCACCATGACGGACAACGAAAAGCTTGCACTGATTGCGCATACAGTCAAATATTGTGCTGGACGATGCGGAGTCATCGCCGGAACAGGTACGAACGACACGGCTCATACATTGCAGTTGAGCCGTGTCGCTGCGTCTATGGGCGTGGACGCGGTTCTTCTTGTAACGCCCTATTACAACAAGTGCACGCAGGCAGGATTGATCGCGCATTATACGGCAGCAGCTGACACCGTTCCCTGCCCCGTGATCGTCTACAACGTGCCAAGCCGCACGGGTGTAGATATCTCGGTTGAGACGTGCCGAACGCTCTGCGAGCATCCGAATATTGGTGGAATCAAGGAAGCTAGTGGAAGCATACCGAAAGCCATGCGCATTCTGGATGCTTGTGCGGAAGAACTTCCGCTCTGGAGCGGAAATGACGATCTGACTGTCCCGCTGATGGCAGTCGGTGCACGGGGCGTGATCTCCGTTTTATCAAATGTACGGCCCAAGTTGACACTGCAAATGGTTCGTGCCTGTCAAGCGGGGGAATATGCACAGGCTGGCCATATGCAGACGTCTCTGATGGGCCTTGTGGACGCGCTTTTTTGTGAGGTCAATCCGATCCCGGTGAAGCAGGCGCTGGCGCTGGAGGGCGTTCCAACAGGCCTGCCGCGCCTGCCGCTGACACCGTTGAGCGGTTCGCATTTGCCGATTCTGGGAGCAGATGCTGTCTGCCATGCCGGAGCCATAATCCCATTGGTTCACCATAATTTTTTATAATTTAATCCGCAAAAAGTTATTCACACTGTCAATACATAACGCTTTTTATGCAGGAGTTTTTTGCAGGTCTGCATGCAAAACGCCCGGCGGCAGGTACTAGCCGCCGGGCGTTTTTATTTGAGTGTTTCGCTGTGATTAAGAACAGAGACGCTGTAGAGAAACAGGACGTCCTGCGAGTTAAACGTCAGCCAACTGCTGAGACGTTCCGGCTGCACATAGCGGATATCGACCAGCGTGATCTTCGCATAAGCCTCAGTCAAAAGCGGCGCAAGACTGCTGGCAAATGAATCACGGAAGATCACAAGTTCACGGTTCGTATCCGCGCTGGGGTTTGTGATCGTGAGCAGGGATTTTGATCCGGAGAGGAACATGGAATACGGGTCCCCCTCTGTCAGCGCAGATAGATCATACACTGGCTCAGTACCGCCTGTCGCATAATCGTAGGCTGTGCAGCTGCCAAGCGTCTTGTTCGTCAGATAGCAGAGTGTATCTGGGGCAAGCGGCAGAGCCGACTGTCCGCAGTAGACACCGTTGGCGTGTCAGCCGTCACCGTATCATATTTCTCCGACAGTTTCACACCCATTGCTTCTGCTAATTGACTTGCAACCGGCACAATCGCCTCTTGTCTCCAGTGCAGATCAGTACGATAATAGCTGTTCAGAGACAGCACTGGCATCAGGTCGATTGCTTCCGCATAAGGCATATTCTTCTGAAGCAGCGCGGAAAACGCACTGTAGTCAAGCGACGGATAGCCATTCTGCCGCGCAAGAAACGCTCCCTTATCCGGGATAACAGCTTCATAGATTTTTACCTCTGTCCCAGCCAGATATGTTTCATAGATGTATTGAAAGCGCTCTGCAGCATGTTGAACAGAGGCTTCGTTCAACGGGTATTCCAGCTTGGCAGCGTAGCCTTCTGTAAGGTAGATGCCGTTATTGTCCTTTCACGCAGCACATCCAGAAGTACGGCAGCCTTGAGCCGCCGGAATCCGTCACGCAGCGGGAACTGGTCGAGCGTGTACGATTCAAATTCCGTCATAAACTTGCCCGTTTAAAATAGACGCAGCTGTCAGTTCTGGTTTCTGCGTCAGTTTCCGGCGTTCACTCTGCGAAACCGTATCGTCTGGCTTCAGGAGGCTCCAAACCAGAAATCCGAGCAGGAACGCAGCCGTCAGGCAGACGACTGCATAATTCTTTCGTTTTTCCATTGCATCCTCCTAAAAACGGAAATACAGGAACGGGTTAAACGAGCCGTCAACTAAAAATGCTGTACAAACGGCAAGAAGTGCAGTTAGACCGACTGGCTCCAGAATAGCAGAAATCATTCTTCCCATGCGGCTGTGCTGTGCCACTGTATACAGTTTTTTCGGCAGCGGCATTGCGCCCAGAACAGCGAGCAGGAGCAATACGGCGCAGCTGCGCAGTTCGTACACGCTTTCCGTGCTGACTAGCGGAAGACCTCCGCCACCAAACATGGCACGGATAGACTGTGCGGCGTCCTGTACGCTGGACGCATCAAACAGCACGAAGCCGAGCGTCACAAACAGGAGCACATAGACGTGGTTCAACACGCGCAGCTTTTGAAGTCCACGCAGCAAAAAACAGCTTTTCCGCCGTGAGTAGCGCCGCATACAGGAGGCCCCATAGACCGAATGTCCAGTCCGCCCCGTGCCACAGGCCGGTCGCCAGCCAGACAAGCAGAATGTTCAGCAGCTGCCGGTCCCTTCCCCTTCCGGTTGCCACCCAGCGGGATATAGAGATAATCCCGGAACCATCTGCCAAGGGAAATATGCCAGCGCCGCCAGAATTCCGTGATGCTGCCGGCACAGTAGGGGTACCGGAAGTTCTCCGGAAACCGGAAGCCGAAAATCCGGCCAAGACCGATGGCCATGTCGCTGTAGCCGGAAAAATCATAGTAGATCTGCAAGCGTGAACGCGGCCGCGCCCAACCAGTAGTACAGAACTGACTGCTCCTGCGAGGCGCGGAAGCTTGAAACCAGCTCTCCAAGCAGATTGGCAAACAGGATCTTCTTTGCCAGACCCAGCACGAAGCGCCGCGTCCCGGCGGCAGCCTCCGCTACGCTGTGCTCGCGCGTTTTCAGCTGCACGGCGATATCGGAATAGCGGACGATCGGTCCGGCGATCAGCTGCGGGAACATGGCGATATACGCCGCCAGATCGATCAGGTTCCGCTGTGCCGGGACCGTCCCGCGGTACACGTCGACGGTATAGCTCAGGATCTGGAAGGTATAGAAGCTGATGCCGACCGGCAGCGCAAGCGAAAGCAGCGGGACAGACAGCCCGGTCAGCGCGTTCAGATTCCGGATCATGAAGTCGGCGTACTTGAAATACGCAAGCGTCCCGAGGTTCAGGAGAACGGACAGGACCAGAAACAGCTTCGCCCGCCTGGTATCGCGGCTTTTTCGATCAGCCGTCCGAAAATATAGCCCTGGAGGATGGAGCCGAGCATAACCGAGCAGATACCGCGGCTCACCCCAGCCGTAAAACACAAGGCTCGACAGGAGCAGCACGCCGTTTTTGCCCGTTTGGGTACAAGAAAGTAGACGAGCAGAACGCGGGCAGAAAATAAAACAGAAACGGAACGCTTGAAAACAGCATGGCGGCCCTTTCGGTTTACATAAATTAATTATTTCACGCCACGATCGGCTCGTCAGTGATGACAACAGCGCCAGAATACGCGGCCTGCAGCTTGTCGCGGAAGGTGTTGACGAGATCCTCCGCGCCGAAGCACGAGATCAGATAGTTGTCAACCGAAACGACGATCAGCTTGTCCGGAAAGCCGCACATCCACTGCTTGGCCATGATATAGTCCCGGATTTCCTTTGCCGCCTCATCCAGCTTCCCCGCAGCGGTCAGGCGCAGCGCGCCGCAGGTGAAGGTATTGCCGTTCATCATGTGGAACAGCGACGCGCCGTCATCCGCCATCGCGACGACGGATGCAGGGATGCTCAGCAGATACTCGACATCGGACGCGTTTTCAAGCCCAACTGTCCCAGGCTTGCCGTCGGTCATGTTCTCTTCGGAATAATCGCCGCCCGCAGCAGGGAATTTTTCGTCTTCGGAATAGCTTGCCCAGACAGTATCCAGAATCGTCAGCGCGTCCGGAATTTCCGACGCGTCCGGCTGCGCGTCAGACTTTGCCGCACAGGCTGTCAGAGAAAGCGCCGTCAGAGCAGCCAAAAAAATCGCAATCAGTTTTTTCATGTTGGAACTCCTTTTGAATCTTTTTCTGGCGCGGGATTCTCCGCGTCCACTCTACAGACGCGTTTTTACGCCGCGGGTTTTGTCAGTATACGCGATAGTTGTGAACAATTCATGAATAATCTGCGGGCAGGCACAAATCGTGCCTGCCCGCATGGAAGCTTAAAGGAGTTATTTTACAAGATATCGGTGCAGCATCGCTGCAATCTGTGCGCGGGTCGCTCGACCGCGCGGCAGGGAGGTTGCCGTTCGAGCCCTGCATGACGCCTGCTCCGCAGGCCCACTGCATGGCGGGGAACGCATAGTCGGAGATTTCCGCTGCGTCGGCATAGCTGAGGATATTTGTATCCTCGCCAACACTTACATCGACTCCCTTGTACTTTGCGTACCGGTACAGGATGGCCGCCAGCTGTTCGCGGGTAATGGAATCGTTGGGCCGGAAGCTTCCGTCTGCATAGCCGGTATAGACGCCGCTCTGTGCGGTCCATGCGACAGCCTCGGAATACCACTGACCAGACCTGACGTCTGTAAAACGCGCCTCGGCAGTCGGTGCAGGGCTTCCCTCCATGCGCCAGAGAATTGTCGCCATCATCGCACGGGTCGCAGTCAGATGCGGACCGAAGCGGGTATCGGAAACGCCCTGCATCACGCCTCTTCCGCAGACGAACATCACGTCGTCATAGAACCAGTCAGCGATAGTCACATCCTCGAAGAAACGATTGCGTGTCCATGCGGCATATACCGTTTTGTCAGCATCCAGTGTAACGGAAGTCACGCGCTGCGTCAGCGCCTCATCTGCGTACCAGCCATCGAACGTATAGCCATAGCGATAAGCAGAATATTCCGCAAGATCAATGACTGTGCCCTTAATCTTAACAACCGGCTCAAGCGAACTACCACCGTTTGTCTCAAACGTGAGTTTATAATAGGGCAAAAAACGTAGCCGCCAGTTACAGGAAGCTCTTCTGTTTCCTCATAATTGCAGATCGTACAGCTGCGTACCCTTTCTCCCGTTTTTTGTCGAGGTCGGTCTGCGTACAATCGACCATTCTCCAAACCTGTGTACTCCCATATCCTTGATATGATCGCAGCGGGCGCAGACATGCCAATGTCTCTGCTCGTTTGTAATCCACTCTGGCTTATAAGTATGACCAAGCGGCTCACCATACTTCTTGCCACAGAATTCACAGGTCGCCTGCTCTGTGCACGTTGCTTCGCCGCCGGAGCAATTCTCTGTTTCTGTGTGGATGGCATCTCTCGAGCAGACGCGCGTATGCGTGCCGTTGTCGTTGGATGTCCACGCGCCATAGTCATGTCCAAGCGGATTGCCGTACTCAAAGGTTTCCGTGCCTTCTTTTCGCCGCAGACAGTGCAGGACTTGTAATAGACCGCCTTTTCCGTGCAGGTTGCGGCGGATTTCAGGTACTTCTCTTCTGCTGTTTCAGCGGTGAAGTTGTGCGCCTTCATTTCACCGTATTCACTGCCGCAAGTCTCGCAGACCGCTTTTTGCAGTGCAGGTCGCTGTGCCGCCGGTGCAGTTGCCCGTTTCCGTGTGAGCGGCATTTCTGGAGCAGGTACGGGTATGTGTGCCGTCACCGTTGGAAGTCCACGCGCCATAGTCATGTCAAGCGGATTGCCGTACTCAAAGGTTTCCGTGCCCTTTTCGCCGCAGACAGTGCAGGACTTGTAATAGCCCGCTTTTTCTGTGCAGGTTGCAGCAGATTTCAGGTACTTTTCTTCTGCTTGTTCTGCCGTGAAGTCATGCGGCAGAAGATTACCGTATTCCGCCTTGCAGTCCTCGCAGACTGCTTTCTTTGTGCAGGAGGCTGTGCCGCCGTGATGGGCACCTTTTTCTGCTTCTACTCGGCAGCAGGAATAGACTTTCCAATGGTTTTCACCGTCATGCTGCCAGTCGCTCAATACGCCGGTGTGGTTATCAGGGTCCTTTTCACCATATTCAAAGGTTTCCGTTCCCTTTTCGCCGCAGATGGCGCAGGACTTGTAATAGACTGCTTTTGCTATGCAGGTCGCGGCAGATTTCAGATACTTGTCGTCTGCTTTTTCGGCCGATGGGTCATGCTCTGAAGTCTTTGCGCCGCAGGCATCGCACTTATGGTCGTTATCCGAATCAAAATGGCCTGCTTTCTCTTGTGCCGCGCCGCAGATTTCGCAGACGTGCCAGTGGTTATATCTGTCTTGCTTCCACTCACTGCTATAGCTGCATGCTTCCTTCTCGACATGGCTGGAATCTCTGGAACAGGTGCGCTGGTGCTGACCATTTTCGATGGGAGTCCATGCGCCCCAGTCGTGGCCGAGAGCGGTATCTGCAGCGGAAAAAGTGTCGCTTGTGCTGATTTCACCGCATTCGCAGGACAGGTAATAAACCGCATCGTTCAGGCAGTCCGCAGGTGTTTTCAACGTCTCGTCATTCTGAACTTGTTGATCAAAGACATGTGTATGGAGCGGAGTCCAGTGCGCGTAGAGCGTCTGTTCTTCGGTATTCTCAGGCATAATGTCGGTTGCCTGAATCTGTGTGCCGCCCTCTGCTTCTGTGAACCAGCCGTCGAACGTGTAGCCTTCCCGGCTCAGGACGGGAAGTTCACCATAGGCACGGCCCCAAGGTACTTTTCTAGGCATTAGGGCACCGTTGGACTCAAAATGAACTGTGCAGAAATCCAGAACCGTGAACTTGACTGCATTCGAGCGTCCGGCTCTGTAGTTCGCAGTTTCCGCTGTTGTGGCGTAGGCCCAGAATTCGCCTGCATCGACAGCCTGTGTAAAGGAATAAATCACCTCATTGTTGCTGTCATTGTCGGCATAGATCAGCGACGGGTGCTCCGCATAGCGATATGTGACCTCCGCGTTTTCCATCACGCCGGTGACGGAGAGCGTCTCATAAAGCCAGTCGCCCTTCAGGAACTCGGTCTTCAACATGCTGAGTTCGAGGTCGGGCTCTGCCTTGTGGATGGTTCCGCCGATGGTGAAGGTATCCGTCGTCGTGCCGTTCTCGAATACGAACTGCTCTGCATTTTCTCCGGTGAGCGTTACCGTGACGGTGACTGTTTTGCTATCCCCGGCTTCGGGAGAATCAAAGACAGCCGAGATCGTGCAGCCAGTTCCGTCTTTAAACTCAAGCGTAAAATCTCCGGCCTTATAGGGAGCACCGAAATTGGTCACCGGGAAATCAGGCGTTCCGTCGTAATACTTCTCTACCTTTGCATTGTTGATGCTCATCGTCCGCTCGAGGACCGTCCGCGAATCTGCGGTAACAAGATACAGTATCTGGTCGCTCCTGTACGCTACCTGAGCATTCGCATCGTCCGAGGAGAAGTATGCGGCGTAATCCTCCTCATAGGCGTTGGAGAACGCCACAGGGTAGCTTGCATTTCCGACAGTCACGCCGACGGATGCGCCGGGCTCCATGGGAGCAGAAATGGACAGCGTCTTGCCGGAGGGCAGATAGACGTTATTTGCCGCACCGGAGACGGTGTTGTTTCTCACAGTGGGCGCACCGCTGAGCTTCAGCTGACCGGAATTCTTGGGATTGACATAAATTCCGCCGCCGCTGCCCGCCGTGTTGTTTTCAATCGTACCGCCGGAGAGATTGCAGATCGAGCCGGAGCGGTAAATATAGACGCCGCCGCCGTTGCCCGTGGCGGTATTCCCGCTGATGACGCCGCCGGACATATTCAGGATCGACGGTTCCCGGTTAAGATAGATCGCGCCGCCGTCCACGGACGAGTTCCCGGTGATTTTGCCGCCGGAGAGGTTAAACGTGGATGTGCCGTACACATGCACCGCGCCGCCCTCGCTGGCCGCCTGATTGCTGCTGATCTCGCCGCCGGTCATGGTCGCCGTCACGCCATTGTGGAGATAGACCGCGCCGCCGTACCGGCTGGACGTATTGCCGGTGAGCTTTGCGCCGGAGATGGTGACCGTACCGCCTGCCATGTTGATGACGCCGCCGTCGCCGTTCGTGGCCTTATTGCCAGAGATCGTGCCGCCGGCCAGATTGATCGTGCCGCCGCATTCGGAATAGATCACGCCGCCTTTTTGCGCTGTGTTGTTGGCGATCGTGCCGCCGTACATGTTCACGGTGCCACCCTTGTTGTCTGTCTTGTTCAGGAAGATCGCGCCGCCGGACTTGTTGCCGTTGTTGCCGGAAATTTCGCCGCCGTAGATGTTCAGCACACACTTGCTGTCATCCAGCGCGATGGCGCCACCGCCCTTTCCGGTGACCTTACCGCCGGTGATCTTGCCGCCGAAAATATCCAGCGTACTCCGGTAGAGATACACGCAGCTGCCGCCCCAGCCTTTGGTCGCACCTTTGATTGTGCCGCCTCCGGCGCAGTCGCAGAGGACGAGCCGTCCGCCGTTTTTGACTATGATCTTATTCGTGCCGTTGCTGGCGAAGGTGTTTCCGCTCAGGCAGAGGTAAAGCGTCGTGCCGTCCACCACCAGATTGCTGTTGATGGTGACATTCTGCGACAGATACACATAAGCGGTCTTATTGGTGTACGAAATGGCGTCTGTGCCGTTCCATGCCGTGAACGTCTGGGCGGTGTGCGCGGTATGATCCCCCGCCGCAGTGTCGCCGCCGCAGATGCAGTGCTCGTGGAGGAATGTCCAGTGGGCGTAGAGCGTATGCGCCGCACGGGAGGACATAATTGTGGTTTCCTCCACCTTCGTGCCGCCGTCTTTCTCGGTGAACCAGCCGTCGAAGCGGTAGCTCGCGCGCGTTGGCGTCGGCAGCGAGCCGTAGGGCGAGTCGGGCTGAACGAGTTTGCTCTCTTCGCCCGCGTTCAGTGTACCGCCGTTCGGGTCGAGGGTAACCTTGACCGCAGAAATGGTGCTGCGCAGGTACAGATTATAGTATTCGCCATCTTGTTGTATTTCCAGCTGCCCGTACTCCGGGTTGTCGCAGAAGATGCGGTCGAGGTAAGGCTTCGCCCGAGACTCCGAATTGATTTGCAGAGAATTCAAAAGGACAGACGCACCGTTGCTGGTGATGCCGGTGAAGTAAACGCCGAGCTTTATGTCTGCGTTCGTGTCTATGTGGGAGGTAAACTGGATCTGCGTGTCCGGATCGCTGAGATAGAGGTTGTTCTGGGCGGAATTGACCGTGTTGTCATAGATATACGGAGCGATCGCGCCGCCGCTTCCATACACGTTGCCCATATATATTATCTTTTCAGACGCAAACGGCACCAGATAGAGGCCGCCGCCCGCTTCGGCGGCAGTATTGCCGGTGATGCGGCAGTTCCGGTAACCGATGAAGCAGACGCGGACATACGCGCCGCCGCCCTGTTTGGCCGTGTTGCCGGATATGGTGCTGCCGTTAAACTCGCAGCGTCCGTCTGCGTTGCTATAAAGGCCGCTGCAGTAAACTCCGCCGCCATCCCCTGTGGCGGTGTTGTTGATAATCTCGCCGCCGTTGAGATGAAAATGTGTTCTGCTTGCGGCATAGATACCACCGCCGTTGGTAGCGCGGTTATTGGAAATGACACCGCCGTTGATCTTGACCGTGCCGGCATTCCAAGAGTCGTAAGAAGAAATACCGCCGCCGTTGCCGGTGGCCGTGTTGCCGGTAATCGCACCGCCATACATCGTAAAGCTGCAATTGCCTCCCGTGACTGACACAGCGCCGCCGTCTCCGGATACGTTGTTGCCGGTCAGCGTGCCGCCGTAGAGCGTGGCGTTTGTATATGTGCCGATACGGATACTGCCGCCGCTGGCATTGGAGCCGCCAAGCGTACCTGTGCCAACGCAGTCGCACAGATCCAGTTCCGCAGGCTTGCCATCCTCGCCCGTCAGCGTGATGGCCGGCTGAGACGGATCGGCGCAGGTGAAACTGTAGCCGTTCAGGCACAGATACAGGATGTGCTTCGGCGCAACTGTCAGATTGGCTGACACATTGCCGGTCAGATAGACATAAGCAACATAACGGCCCTGTTTAGTGTATTCGCTGACCTGAACCCATTTCTGTTCATATTTAATCTCGCTCTTGCCGTCCCACGCCTGCCATTCCACGTTCTCGTGGGTGTGATTGAGCGTACCGCCGCAGACGCAGTGCTCGTGGTAGTATGTCCAGTGGGCGTAGAGCGTATGATCCTCAAGCTCCGTCACGACAGTGGTTTCGTCCACCTTCATGCCGCCGACCCTCTCGGTGTACCAGCCGCTGAAGTGGTGGCTGTCGCGCGTCGGCGTCGGCAGCGCGCCGTAAGCATCGCCGGGCATAACCGATTTGCTCGTTTCGTCTTCGTTCAGCGTACCGCCGTTGGGGTCGAAGGTCACGGTATGTGCAGTCCGGGTCTCTTCCACGGTGAGAACCAGCACCGAAGATACGGAGAACTTATTCACCGCTGTCCGCGTGAAGGTCAGCGTATAGGTTCCGGACGGTAAATCGGTGATGGTGAGCCTGAGATCCTTCCAATCTACGTTACGGACGACGCTTACACGATCTTCGGGAATCCCGCCGTAGTCCCATGTTATCGAACTATCGGAACCTGGGATACTCATGGTGGGCGGGATGGAATAAGTAGCTACATCCAGGGTGACCGTTTCGCCCCTTAGCGCTGTGAGCTTGTATTTATCCGCCTCATCCGAGGCTTTTTTTATGCCGTTGCCTGTAATCTCAATGTATGTAAACGGCGAATACAGCACCCGAACCTCCGAGATAGAGGAACCACTCGCCGCTGCACGGCTGATCCATTGAAGCTTTTCGGTCACGTAATAAGCTGAGTTGTTGTTTACTCTGAACAGCAGATCGCCGGCCGTTCCGCCTTCGGTTTGGTTGGTGATCTTCCCATAGAAGCCGGTCTTGCTGCCTCTGAGCGTCGTGCTGCTGTACGCGTTGAGATTCGTGATTTCGCCGTCGTTCCAGATCGTGACGTCACAGTCTCCTACGTTCACAACCTGGATGGTTACCCCCTCAGCCATGCGGACTGTTCCGGTTTTCTCGATGGACACCGTGCCGTAAAGGGTGCTGAGGAAATTGATCTCTGTGGAGGTTTCGCTGCTGTTAAAATCTGCTACAGCTTCCGCATGTGAAAAGAAGACTTTTTCATAAGGGCCGACGGAATACAGCACTTTTGCAGCCGCTGTTTGACCGCAGAGCGTGCAGCGAAGAGGGTCTTCGCCCTTTGAACTGTCGCCCGGAACGTGTGCTTCCGTCGTGAAAGTATCCGGGTGGCAGGAGGGATATACCTTGTGATAGCTTTTTTGTCAAGATCGTACGACTCGTAGACCATTTCACCCACATGCTTGTTTTTGTCGTAGCGCATGACGGAGGACGATGTGGTCGGGTTCAAACCGTCCGCATCGAGGAAATAGCTGTTGCACGTCTCGCATTTCCAGTGCTCCACCCAGCCGTCCTGCTGGCAGTTCGCGTCCTGCGCCTCGTAATGCGTCATGCTGTGGCCGGAAGCCGGAATCGTGACATAGGAAATGTCGTCCGCGAATTTGGTTGTGCAATTCTCATCAAGGAAGATCTGCTTGCAGCCCTGGCATTCCCAGCAGGTCTGCGATATCCCGGATTCGGTGCAGGTCGCGTCCTTCTTGTCGATCTTCTCGGCATACCCGATCTTATCGCGGGTCAGCGTGAACGTAATGGAATCGTCTCGGCCGGTGAGCAGCTTGCGTGCCGTCACCGACGCGTTGAACGGCGCGTGGCAGGAATCTGCATCCCGGAACGTCAAGCTGAGTGCGTTGTTCGCAATCTTGGTGCCTGAAACACCGCAGGTGTTGCATTTGAATGACACTTCAAACAGGACAGTCAGAGGTCTCGTCTCAGACGTATCCCATTTGGAAGAGTCCACGTTCTTGATGGAAATGGACGTTACTTCGCCGGTGTGCCCCTCTGTGCCGCAGAAATAGCTGTCGGCGGAGAGTGTCACATTGACTCTATATCCAACCGACGTATCTGTCGCCGCAGATGCGGTAAGGGCGAACAGCACCACTGCGCAAAGCACAAGTAGCACCGCCAGGATTTTTTTCTTCATGTTCTTTCCTCGCTTTCTTTTCGCGCGCCTCCTATCCCCGTGGGAAGCGTGTATCGGCGCAAGAGGTGGACTGCATGGAACGATTGCTCCATGCAAGGGAATTTTCCCTTGCCATATTTTTTTATTGGCATGTGTGCCAATATTTTTAGCATAGGTTCGGAAAAAGGCAACAGAAATAAATTTTCACCGTGCGTTGGAAATCAAACAGCATATTCCCGAAAAACCGGGTAATATAATGTATCTTATGGTAGGAGGAACCAGCATGTCCAGCCTCAAAAATATCGAGAAATCCACCGTTTTAACACTCAAGGAGCAGGTCGCATATCAGCCTGGCCAGGTCGTGAGCAAGACTCTTGCGCAGAATGAAGCTTTAAGCGTCACGCTCTTTGCCTTTGACAAGAGCGAAGAGATCAGCACCCATGAATCCGGCGGTGACGCTTTTGTCACCTGCCTCGACGGCACCGGCCGCATCACCATCGACGGCGTTGATTACGAACTGCATGAGGGCGAGTCCATTGTTATGCCCGCACGCCATCCACACGCGGTCTTCGGTCAGGAGCAGTTCAAAATGCTGCTGGTCGTAGTATTCTAATCAGTAACAGCAAAACGGCGGCCATTCCGGCCGCCGTTTTGCTGTTACTCAATATTTTCGCCAATATTTCTGATTTTTTTGTGGAAAGAAGGATCATCACAGCAAACCCAGATAGGCTGCGTAAAATCCAATGCGTACATTCCAATAAAACTCTTCGCGTCAACAGAAACAGAACCGTCACTTGACTGCAGGCCGACCTCGTCGATACACTGTGTTGCAAGCAGCTGTACCTTTTGCAGTTCATCAATACTATGGAACATTTTTTTCGAGACCATAATTTTATTCTCCCTTTTAATTTTTCTTGGGAAGCAGCGGACCGATCACCTTCGACCATTTGCTCCGAGCCTCCCATATCATCATCCGCCAATCGGCTGGATCGATTCTGACAATTTAAAAATTTCCGTTTCGCGGTACGCATTCCGCAAATCTGTGACATCAATCTCAGACAGCGCGCAGCATAATGCCTCAAATCGTTGGTCTGCGTCAGACGCGTCTGCGGCCAGTGGGCGAAGATCCTGTTCCCATGCGTCCCGCAGGGTATAGGAGAACGAAATGTATGCGGTTCTCTTCCTCAATTCCTGTTCGTTGAGAATATCCGGCCCCAAATGTCTCAGCAGTTCATGCCGAGCCTGCGGATGTTTGGCAATCGTAGAAAACTGCGTATCCGCACCAAATGCGTACGGATTTTTTCCGATTGCACGCATACGCGTACCGAGCGGCAGATCTCTTGAGGACGTGCCAATCTGAACAGTAAACCATCCCGGCTCACACACAAACCGTCCCAACTTCTCATCGTAGAATTCCAGATCCGCTTTGCTGACCGACAAGGTAACGACCTTGCTTTCGCCCGGCTCTAATCGGACTTTTTCAAAGGCTTTCAGTTCCTTTTCAGGACGCGGCAACGAGGAAACCTCATCCTTCAGATACAGCTGAACCACTTCCTGCCCGGGAACACTGCCTGTATTCGTCACACGCACACGGCAGCGCCACTGTTCCTGTTCGTCCACACGGAATTCTACCGCATCTGTTTCAAGTTCGTCAAGAGAAAATGTTGTATAAGACAGACCAAATCCAAACGGAAATTCCGGTTCAATGTGACGACTGTCATAGTAGCGGTATCCGACGAAAATCCCTTCACCGTAGCGGACCTGGTCATACTCACCCGGGAAATTTCCAAATGCCGGGCAATCGTACAGATGCTTTGGGAACGTCTGCGCAAGCTTTCCGGACGGATTCACGCGGCCGTAAAGAATATCCGCTGCGGCATGTGCGCCTTCCTGTCCGGGGAAATACATGCAGAGCAGCGCGTCAATGTCTGGCAAATATTCGCCAAGTTCTACAGGGCCTGCAACGTTCAGCAGCACAATCAATTTACAGGTGTGCTGCTTCGCGTCGCGGATTGCACGCTCCAGAACTGCACGTTCCTTCGTATCCAGCTTCAGGTCCTGCCTGTCAGCTCCCTCCGTGCCAAAGGCGGCGATTGTTACAACAATGGCGTCTGTCTCATCTGTCGCGGTATCTGCAAGCACACGCGCTTCTCCCACAATCCCTCTGGCTGCATCGATGAGGCTGCTGGTTTTGTTGGTAAATACGCAGCCACTGCCTGCGCCGCTCTCGATAAAGCGCGATTTCCATGCGCCGTAAAACGCTGCCGTGCAATCCGGCCGCAGCGGAAGTGCTTTGGCATCATTTTTCAGCAGGATTATTCCTTCTGCCGCAGCCTGATAAGCAACCTTCCTCGCCGCTTCCGAGTCAATATCATGCTCCTGCCTGCTGCGCATGACAGGCATTTGGACAAGCATGCGTAAAATCCGTTCTACGCTCTCATTCAGCTTCTCCTCGCTTAAGGTTCCTTCGCGGACTGCATTAACAATCGGAGCAATATCTCTTGGCCCCGGCATACATAGATCGTTTCCGGCTTTCAGTGCAGCAGTCTGATCGTATACACCCCCCCAGTCTGACACAACAACGCCGTCAAACTTCCATTTTGCGCGCAAAGTACCATCAATCAGCTGTTCGTTATGTGCACACGCCTGGCCGTTGATCCAGTTATACGCCGTCATAACAGACCCTACCCTGCCCTTTTGGACGCAGGCACGAAACGCCGGCAGATATATTTCCTGCATTGCACGCTCGGAGATCATTTCATTAATCGTCTGGCGGTTCGTTTCCTGATTATTTGCTGCAAAATGCTTAACATCCGCGCAGACACCCTGTTCCTGTACGCCAAGCGCATATTCCGGCGCCAAACGGCTGATAAGCATCGGATCTTCGGAATAGCCTTCAAATCCGCGGCCGCCGCGCGGGTCGCGCTGGATATTGATGCAGGGCGTTCCAAGCAGCATATCGACTCCAAACGCAGACGCTTCCTTGCCTACCTGGCGTGCGCACGCGCGGACGATTTCCGGATTCCACGTCGATGCGAGCAGGAGTTGACTGGGAAACAGCTTGGTAAATCGCCGCTCGGAACCAACGTCTTCAAATACGCGAGAAATTGTTCCAAAACGCCGCGTTCGTCCTCGCCAAGTTCTTCCGGGCACCCAGATGCTCCATGATATAGACGAGCCTTGACAAAGAACCCATTGCACCGCTCAACTCCGGTGTCCCACTGATTTTCTTTTGTATGAAGCAGTTGAGCCAGATACTGACGGAGATTGATGCCGCAGCCGCCATCGATCAGCACCGCGGCAGGGACTCCAAGGCGCTCAATCGGCGCCGTACCGAATGACGAACCGCCAGTCACAAGCGTTGCTTTTTTTCCTCAAGCGTCATTTCTGCAAGTACATCCAGAATGCCTGCACCTGGTTTTTTAATGTCGCTGACATTGTAATTTTCTCCTTAATCTATAAAAATAGTCTCAGAATGATGGGAAATGTTACAATCAAACTTATATTGGATACCAAAGCCATACCGGCGCCAAGCCGACAATCACGATTCACCATAGTTGGAAAAAGAATTGTGTTCATTCCCGTTGGCATGGCAAAGAAGTATGCCCCAACGACAAGCAGTTCCCGCGGTGCATGCAGCAGCTTCATCATCATGAGCGACGCTGCAGGCAAAATCAGGAGGCGCAGCGCCGAGGCAAGGTACACCCGCCGATCCTTTAAAATATCCGCCGGCCGGAAGCCTGCGATCACCATACCTGTCAGGATCATGCTCAGAGGCCCCACGCAGTTCTTCCCTGCAGTGAGCAGTGAGATCACCGCAGTCGGAAGACGGAATTGCAGCATGCCGCACGCAGCGCCGAGAAGCATTGCAAAAACACTGGGATTGCAAAGCGTACGCAGCGACAGCTTCTCCATCCCACAAAGCCGCCGGTAAACATCTGTGTATCCATAAATCATATGCGGGATGGTGAAAATCACCATATGGAACAGCATCTGCGAACCATAGACTGCTTCTATAAGAACATAACCGAAAAAACCATAGTTTGGAACAAGGAATGTATACTGAAAAATTCCGACCTCATACGGATCCTTCGCAAGTTTCCTCGCAAAAAACGTATAAAGCGGAAATGTAACAAGGAAGCTGGCTGCACCCCATAAAAAGGAAGAGCGCTCCTCTTGCAGCGTTTGCAGCGAAAGATTGTCGTAAACGCTCAGAAAAAGCATGCACGGCAGAAAAAAATCAACCACCACGCGGGATAAGCCGCCCGGAAAGCTGCCATCCACGATTATTTTCCACCTGGCGAACATGCCCAGCAGCAGGAAAGCAAACAGCTGAAACAGCTGAGAAAGCATCAACGTCATGTCGAATCCTCACAAAAGGGAGATTATCCGCTTTTCTCTGCTGCTCCGGTATGCCGCATCAACTACTCGCTGCACCTCCAACGCCTGTGTGGCCGGAACCTCCAGAGGCGTTCCGCAAAGAACGGACTCTGAAAAGCTTTCGATTTCGCGCGTATAAAGATTTCCGAATACCGCTGGGCACATGCGCCCCTGTCCATAGCCAGTCTGCGGCCTGGGATCAAGCGTAGGCAGCATATCGGCATCAATCAGGTTCAAAGTACCTGTATCCTCTTGTCCAAGGATATTGTCTCCCATCAGGCGCCCCTTGCTGCCGAACAGATTGAGATGCCACTTGGCTTCTGCATAGGGAATATTGAAGCTTGACTGCACAAAAAAATGTGCGCCATTTTCCATCCGCAGCAAAACTGCAGAACTGTCCTCGACTTCGTAGCCAGGATCCCGGAATAGAACATTTTCATTCATCGCCGCGACTTCCGTCACCCGCATTCCGGTGATAAAGGAGATCAGATCCAAGCAGTGAATGCCCATATCCATCAGCGCACCGCCGCCGTTTTTCTTTTGCAGCCGCCACACGCCGGACTGGTACGGCATCCAAAGCGTAAAGTTTGCTGTGCCGGAAAGCACAGTTCCAATCCTACCGTCCAAAACTGCCCGGCGCATACTCTGGACATGCGTGCCGAAGCGCATCATAAAGCCAGCGCCAAAGGCAACTTTGTGTGCTTCGCAGCAGTCGATCAGTGCTTTGGTCTCATCCGCAGAAACAGTCAACGGTTTTTCCATCAGAATGTGCTTTCCGGCCTGCGTCGCAAGCGTTCCTTCCCGGTAATGCTCTGCGACCGGTGTCGCAATATAAACCGCATCAACCTCCGGATCGCGCAGCAGTTCTTCCTCCGACGTATAGGCACGTTTTGCCCCATGCTTCCGGCGCAACTGTTCTGCACGTTCCGGGGTACGGGCCGTCAGTGCAACCAGTTCTGCGTTTCTTGCTTCCAGAATTCCGGGGATCGTGCGTGTGTCGGCGATCCCGCCCGCACCAATCACGCCCCAGCGCAGCTTTTCCATATAGATTCCTTTCTTTGCATGTTCCTGAAAAAATGACGCAGGCGTTATTGCCTGCGTCATTTTTAGAGGTTTCTTCGTTTACATGTTTACGCAGCGCACCATATCATATTGGGGGTGTTCCGCTGTGGTACAACTTACTGCTGCTTGGCGAGCGCTTCTGCAGCCTTTTTGCGCAGTGCACGCTTTTCAAAGACAACGTTCTGGTTCTGCGAAATGCCGATGAACAGCAGCAGGAACAGACCGGTTGCGACCTGCTGCAGCGTGGACGACAGGCCAAAGGCCAGAAGGCCGGAGCCAAGCATTTTCATTGTGAACGCGCCCAGCGCGATGCCGATCGTGATATCACAATACTTTGCCAGATACTGACCGATAAACACGCCCATGATCGCGTCAAAGCCCATGCTCGTCGTCGCCATGTTCAAGGTTGCCGCGGCGTTGCCCGTCATAGAGAGGGATACGGTCGAGGCAAGGCCAAGCATGACGCCTTCCAGAAGGAAGCTGAAGAAACGCGTTTTTGTCAGATTGACGCCAATATTCTGTGCAATCGCAGTGCCGTAGCCGAGCGCACGGACATTGTAACCGAATTTGGTTTTGTTGTTGAGCGTCCAGATGATCAGGCCGCCGACAATAAACACAATGAAGATATAGGGAGATCTGCCGAGAATTGAAATGTCGCCGCGAATGGCAACGCCGCCGCCGTTAAACAGAAGCGCGGAAAGCGTTTCATACATCATCAGAACGCCAAGGCCGGTGACCATAGACGGAATACGCAGGAAGTTGAAGAGCACAAACATGACCATCGACAGAACGATCGTACATGCAATCAGGATGAACATCAGCCCTATGCAGTTCGTGCCGAGCTTCAGCGCAATATTGCCGCCGATAATACCGGACAGACAGATGACGGAGCCGGGGTAAAGTCCCAAACACCCATGGTCTGGTTGCTGGAAATTGCCCATGCAATCAGCGTCGGCAGAACCGTCTGGCGCAGGATTGCAAACATGGTAGCGGGCTTACCGAACCGGAAGCCGGAGCCAACCGCAAAAATCAGATAGACAACCAGCGGGAGAATCAGACATTTCAGTTGATTAAGTCCTTTATTAGATGCTTTGCGCAATAAAATCACCACTTTCCAGAATGAGAAGAACCCGTTTTATTACCGGGGGCTTTCGCCCCCCTATTTCTGTTGGTCAGCTAAGCGTGCAGGGTAGAATTAGCCTTCTTTACGAGCAATTACGCTCTCCATGCTGTAGCCCTTCCAGGTATCATATACGAGTTTTGCGCTATCCGGTCTGCAGGTTCCGCAGGGAGGCAAACCTGGAGGATGGCAAGACCATCAACGTCAGCGTCAACGTCAAAAAATACCGGCCGCGTGGCCGGCAGCGAGGTTGTTCAGATCTATATCAACGATGTGCAGGCAACGCTTGACAAGCCCGTTAAGGAACTCAAGGCTCTGAAAAAAGGTATTCCTGCAGCCCGGCGAGCAGAAGACTGTCACATTTGAACTGAGTAAGCAGGACTTTGCCAGCTATGATGTTAAGCAGCAGCAGTGGACCACAGAGCCCGGCGAATATCAAATCCTTGCCGGTACATCCAGCCGTGATATCGCACTGTGCAGTTCCGTTGAAGTCAAATGCGTCAATCCCTACGGCCTTACGCCGTTCACCCCGATTGTAAAACTGGTCACTGATCCGGCTGCGATTGCAATCCTGAAAAAGCATATTCCCGGCTGCGACCCGGTCGCGGATTCTAGTTTCATGATTGTGTTCCAGCCGCAGGTACCGTTCTGCGACGCATGGCGCATGACATTTGCAACAAAGCTTTCTGGCTCTGAGCAGGAAAAGAAGGCTGTTTACGACGCAATCTGCGCTGATTTCGACCGTGCAAACCGGACGGCAGGCTAAGGCTGTGGGCGCGAACATGAAAGGAACTTATTTTCTCGGTGCAGATGCACCGGTCAAATTTGAAACGCGCGACATGCAGTTTGGCCCGCTTTCCCCGACAGATGTTCTCATGCGGGTACACGCGTGCGGCGTTTGCGGCACGGACGTTCATATTTACAAAGGCGAGGCGGGCTCTGCGCCCGTCACGCCGCCGGTCGTGCTCGGACATGAGTTTTCCGGCATTGTGACCGCAGTTGGCTCTGCGGTCACAACCTGCCGCCCCGGCGACAAAATCGCGGCGGATCCCAACATGTACTGCGGTATCTGCCGCCCCTGCCGGGAAGGCAGAAAGCAGAACTGTGAGCATCTGTTTGCGCTGGGTGTCAACACGAATGGCGGCTTTGCGGAATTCTGCGTTCTGCCGCAGACACAATGCTTCGTGCTGCCGGAGGATGCCGACTTGGACGCAGCTGCGATGGTCGAACCTCTTGCCTGTGCGATACACGGAATTGATCAAGCCGGTATCCGCCCCGGCTGCAACGTTCTTGTGATCGGAGGCGGCGCGATTGGACTCTTGATGGTGCAGCTGGCCAAGCTGAGTGGCGCAGCAAACGTGCTTTTGAGTGAGCCTGTCGCAGTCCGGCGAAAAATCGGAGCAGAGGTTGGCGCAGACGCGGTCGTTGATCCGATCCACGAAAGTCTTCCTGAAAGATCCGTCAGGTTTTTGGCGCGGACGGCGCCGATACCGTTATTGAGTGCGTCGGCAATCCGCAGGCAGCACTTCAGGCAGTCGAAAGTGCCGGGCCGGGTGGGACGGTTCTTCTGTTCAGTGTACCGAAGGTCGGCTCCACCATTCCCCTCCCCTTGATGGACATCTATAAAAAAGAACTGCACATCCACGGTTCGATCATCAACCCGGATACGCATCAGCGCGCAGTTGATCTGATTGCCGCGGGAAGACTGGAACTCAAAAACTGATAACCCATACGTTTGATCCCGAACACCTTGAAGAGGCGATTCTCTGCCAGATGGGCAGCGAATCGATCAAGGTTCTCGTAAAACCGTCTCAGGACGACTGAAAGGAATTGTATTATGAAAAGCACCATGCTCCAGCAGGTGATGGAGGCTCCGCGAAAAATCACATTCCGAACTGTTCCTGTACCGCAGCCACAGCGTGGTCAGGTACTGATTGAAGTCAAACGGGTCGGCATCTGCGGAAGCGATATTCATGTTTACCATGGCATGCACCCTTTTACCTCCTACCCCATTACGCAAGGCCATGAGTTGTCCGGTCAGATTGTTGCCCTTGGTGCAGATGTCAGTGACTTCACGGTCGGACAGCGCGTCACCATCGAGCCTCAGGTATTTTGTGGAAAATGCTACCCATGCAGACACGGAAAGTACAACCTCTGCGACGAGTTGAAGGTTATGGGCTTTCAGACAACCGGTGCATGCAGCACATACTTTGCCGTAGATGCCGCAAAAGTCGATCTACTGCCCGATGATGTGAGTTATGACGAGGGCGCAATGATTGAGCCGCTTGCAGTTACAGTCCACGCAGCAAAGCAATTTGCAGATATTCAGGGTGCAAATGTCGCCATACTTGGTGCTGGGCCAATCGGAATCCTTCTCGCGCAGTCAGTGAAGGCACTCGGTGCGCGTCAGGTGCTGATTACCGACGTATCAGATTACCGTCTGTCCGTTGCAAAATCGGTCGGCGCAGACTTCACCGTCAACACAGCCAACAGCAACTTTGGCGATGCACTGATTGCTGCCTTTGGAGCAGATAAAGCAGATGTTATTTATGACTGTGCCGGAAATGACGTTACCATGGGGCAGGCTATCCGGTATGCACGCAAGGGCAGCACAATCATTCTTGTGGCCGTTTTTGCAAAAAAATGGCCTCTGTTGATTTGGCTGTTCTGAACGACCATGAATTGGACCTCAATACGACGATGATGTATCGCCATGAGGATTATGTCGATGCCATTTCGTTCGTACATAAGGGTCTAGTTCAGCTGAAGCCGCTGATGAGCCGTCACTTCCCGTTCCGTGCTTTCCATGATGCCTATGTCTATATTGATGAAAACCGCGAAAAAGACTATGAAGGTGCTCATTGATGTGGACGATTTGCGCGAAGACAATCTTTCTCCTGCGTCAGGCCCAGATTTGAAGCCAGCTATCGATCATATTTGATCGGAGAAAATGCTATGAGGAGTATTTGTATGCATGCAGACAAGCAGTTCCGCAAGGAATTGATGTCTCTGGCGATTCCCTTTGCACTGCAGTGGCTTTTGAACGCGCTGGTTGGCGCGTCAGACGCCTTGATGCTCGGCCGACTGACACAAGAATCCATTGCCGCTGTGTCGCTTGCCAATCAGGTATCCTTTGTGCTTTCCCTTTTTATTGGCGCGATTGTTGGCGCGATAGGCGTGCTGGTCGCACAGTATTATGGAAAAGGTGATTTTGACACTGTACGGAACCTGCTGAGCATGGCGCTGCGTTATGTACTGGTACTGACCGTTATTTTCTTCTTGCTGGCATTCTTTCTTCCGGAACACCTTATGACCGTATTTACGGACGAGCAGGACTTGATTGCCATTGGCGCAAGCTATCTGCGCATCGTCAGCTTTTCTTATTTATTTCAGGGCGCCTCACAGTGCTATCTGATGCTGATGAAAGTTGATGGCAGAGCCAAAGTCAGCGTTTGGATCTCCGCTGTTACCGTCGTGGTGGACATGACCGCAGATTATTTTCTAATCTACGGCGCGGGCAAACTCCCGGCGCTGGGCGCAAACGGTTCCGCCTATTCTACGATTGCAGTTGAGGTAATTGCTCTTTGCTGGTGTGTCGCAGCCTCTTATCAAAAGGGACGCATTCACCCCAATAGTCGGAGTCTTCGCTTTTTCTCGCCCCGTCTGGAAAAGGATATGCTACGCATCGCATTTCCGATGCTGGCAAGTTCCCTGAGTTGGGGACTCAGCATTGTCGCGCACTCGGTCATTATCGGCCACATGGGAACAGATGCTACTGCTGCCTATTCAGTCACGAATGTGGCAACAAGCCTGATCCAGTGTCTGAGCCAAGGCTTTGCCAACGGCGCCGGCGTCATGCTCGGCACACTTCTGGGGCAGAACCTGTTTGAGAAGGCAAAGGAATATGGCAAGCGCTTCTGGATCATCGCGCTTCTCTGCGGCTTTGCAAATGCAACTCTGCTGTGCATTATCGGCCCACTGATCTATCACTTCTATGTTCTGGAGCCAGCCGCAAAGCATTATCTGATTCAAATGCTTGCATACAATGTGCTCTACATGTTTGCGTACTCGTTCAACGCAATCTTTACATGCGGCGTTTTTCCGGCAGGCGGAGATGCAAAATACGATGCGGTCAGCGTATTGATTGCAACGTGGTGCCTGGCGCTTCCGATCTCTGCTTTGGGCTGCTTTTGTGTTCCGCTGGCCGGTCATGGTCGTTTATATGGTCATGTGTGCCGATGAGATCGTCAAATTCCCGTTTTTACTGCCAAGATAACAAAAAATATATTTGGCTGCGGAATTTAACGGTAGAATCTTAAAAACATTCTTAGAACTACATACAGAAAGAGGCGCTGATATTTGCATATCAGCGCCTCTTTCCTGTTATAATTCTTTTTTATTTACGCTCCATGGCGCAGAATCCATTCTGCCCAAGGGTGAGGGTTTCGCCGGTATATTCGGCGATGCCACCGCCAAGGAGGATCGTTCCGCTATGCGGAAGCGTCCATGGATTTTCCGAGCGATTGCAGCAAACCGCCACGTTTTTGCCCTCGTACTGCCGCAGGAGCATCAGCCGTCCGCCGCCTGCTTCCAATACAAGAACTGTACCGCGCCGCAAAGCGGGCGTGCTTTTTTTAACACGCGCCAGCGATTGATAGAATGAAACCAGATTTCCGTCTTCCCTGCCCCACGGATAATATGCGCGGTTGAACGGGTCGCGGTAGCCGGTCATGCCCGCCTCGTCACCGTAATAGATGCACGGCATACCGGGAAGCATGAACTGCAGAAACGCCGCCATTTTAAGGCGTTTTTTCCCTTCTGCAAGCTGCTCCGCTGTAAAGTGCCGCCGGGCCAGCTCCGCGCGGTCGCCGTCGCGCGGGTCGAGAATGGCGTTGATCGCGCGCGGCGTGTCGTGCGTGGACAGAATATTCATCACCGTTTGCAGCACATCGGGCGGATAATTCTCCGCGATCGTGCGGATAGACGCGCCGAGCCCTGTCCCGTCGTCCTCGCCGCGCACATAGCGGAGGATAGCCTTCTGCCACGGGTAGTTCATGACAGAATCGAGCTGCCGGTCGGTAAAGTACCGGCGGCGGCTAGTCGTAGGCGATCTTGTTGGACGCATCCTCCCAGACCTCGCCGATCAGCAGCGCGTCCGGCTTGACCTGACGGATGCGCGCACGTAGGCGCGCCAGAAATGCGTCCGGCAGCTCATCGACCACGTCCAGCCGCCAGCCGTCGGCGCCGAGCTTCAGCCAGCGGACGACGACACTGTCGTCACTGTCAATGATATAGTCCATATAATCCGGGTTCATCTTATCGACGCACGGCAGCGTCGTGATCCCCCACCAGCTGTCGTAAACATTCGGATACTGCTTGAACCGGAACCAGCCGCGGTACGGCGAGGCCGGATCATGGATGGCCTGCTGGAAATATGCGCTGCGGCTGCCGACGTGGCTGAACACGCCGTCCAGAATGACCTTCATCCCATGCGCGTGCGCCTCGGCGCAGAGCGCGCGGAAATCCTCCTCCGTGCCGAGCATGGGGTCGATCCGCTTATAGTCGCAGGTGTCGTACCGGTGCGTCGACCAGGCGTAGAAGATCGGGTTCAGGTACAGGATCTCCACACCAAGCTCCTGCAGATACGGCAGCTTTTCCCGGATGCCGTTCAGATTGCCGCCATAAAAATCGTTGTTCAGGACCTCGCCGTTGGCATCCGGCAGGTAGACCGGTACGTCGTCCTTGTTTTCGTGCACCCAGTATGGTCGATCTTCCCGGCCAGATCACAGGCTCCGGCCTGATAAAAACGATCTGGGAAGATCTGATACATGACGGCGCCCGCACAACTGGCCGGGACGGGATATTTGTCCGCCAGCACGCTCAGCTGCCAGAGGCCGCCCGCCTCCATGTTCGTGTCGCTCTGTCCCTGCTTAAAGAGGCGGAACGCGCCGTCCTGCGTGGTGATATGGAAGTAATAGAAATACAGTCCGGCATTGGAAATCGTCAGTTCCCCGCCCCAGATATCGTAGAGCGTATCGTCCAACTGCTTTGCAAACGGGACACGGCGCAGTTCCGCACCGTTTTCCGCCTGCAAAACGAGGCAGACCGCCGTTGTACGGCAGGAGCACGGGAGCATGATGTGCAGCGTGCAGACCTCCTGCTTTTTGAGCGTTCCAAAGGGCGTTTTGAACTGTGAAAGCTTGCTGTCGAATAGAATTCTCATGTGGCGTACCGTCCGATTTCATCAGGGAAGGGGCCGACGCTCCTTGTCGGCCCTCTTCAGAATATTTTCTGCGGGAATTACAGATTCCAGATTTCCTTGGCATACTGCTTGACCGAGCGGTCAGGAGGAGAAAATACCGGCTCTGGCAATGTTCGTGAGAGACATTTTTGCAAAGCGCGTCCGGTCCTGATAGACCTCGACTGCATGCGCCTTAGCGGCCTTGTAGCTTTCAAAGTCAGCGACCGTCATATAGCTGTCGGCAGCGCCGAAGCGCGGCGTGAGCAGGGATGCCGCCACATCGTCAAAGCGCTGACCAAGCGCGCCGGAGGTAAGCATTTGCAGGACTCTGTCAAGTTCCGGCGTCAGGAACTGGCGCGGATCATAGCCCCGCTGCCACAGCGCCTGTACCTCGTCAGCCGTCATGCCGAACAGGAACATATTCTCGTCTCCCACGCGCTCACGAATCTCGACATTTGCACCGTCAAGCGTGCCAAGCGTGACCGCACCGTTGATCATCAGCTTCATGTTGCTCGTGCCGGAGGCCTCCTTACCCGCAACAGAGATCTGCTCGGACAGATCGGCCGCGGGGATAATGATCTCCGCGAGCGAGACCTTGTAGTCCTCGATGAAGACCACCTTGAGCTTGCCCTGCACCTGCGGGTCAGAGTTCACAAGATTGGAAACGGCGACAATCAGCGAAATGATCTGCTTGGCCAGATAATAGCCCGCCGAGGCCTTGGCCGCGAAGATGAACGTCTGCGGGAAGACCGGCTTTTCGGGGTGATCCTTGATATCGTTGTAAAGCGTCAGGATATGCAGGACATTCAGCAGCTGCCGCTTATATTCATGCAGGCGCTTAACCTGCACATCGAAGATCGAGTCGGGGTCGACGTTGACGCCGTTGTGCTCCGCAATGTAGGCCGCCAGACGTACCTTATTCTTGCGCTTGATGGCCCGCAGATTTTTCCAAAACATCCGCATTGTCGCGGTATTGAGCAGCGCCTCGAGCGCATTGGCGTCCTTCAGGAAGCCGTCGCCGATGAGCGTCTGCAGATAGCCGGAGAGCGCCGGATTCGACTGGCACAGCCAGCGGCGGTACGATGCCGTTGGTGATGTTCAGAAAGCGGCTGTGATCGAGATTATAATAATCCCGGAAAATAGTCTTTTCAAGAATGTCCGTATGCAGCTGCGAAACGCCGTTGATCTTATGGCAGCAGGTCAGGCAGAGGTTCGCCATGCGGACCTCGTCGTTGGCGATGACGGCCATATAGTCCCACTTGCCGGGATCGTTCGGGTAGACGCGCTGCAGCTTTTCCATGAGGCGGCGGTTGATCTCCTGGCAGATCGAGTAGATCGCGCGGCAGCTGCTCCCTGGAATAGGCTGACCGGCCAGCGCTCAAGCGCCTCGGCCATGACAGTATGGTTGGTATAGGAGAGCGTCGCACAGGTGATCTCCCACGCGCGTTCCCAGCCGTAGTCGTACTCATCAACGAGTAGGCGCATAAGCTCCGGCACGCACAGGGCCGGGTGGGTATCGTTGATGTGGACGGCGACCTTGTCAGCAAGGTTGTCGAGCGTGTGATAGTTCTTCAGATGCTCATTCAGGATCGACTGCAACGAGCTAGACACCAACAGATACTGCTGGCGCAGGCGCAGACGCTTGCCGTTGATGTGGTCGTCCGCCGGATAGAGAACCTTTGAAATTGCTTCAGCCATGGTGTTCTGCTCGAGTGCGCGGACATAGTCGCCGCGTGAGAAAGCATTCATGTCAAAGCTTTGCGGCATGCTCGCACTCCAGAGCGTGAGCTTGTTGACGGCTTTAGAGCTATAGCCGGAGATGTACAGATCGTGCGGCACGGCGATGACAGACTGATAGCCGGTCTGGGCAGTCTTGAACTTGTCGCCGTCCATCCACTCATGCACTTGCCCGCCGAAACGAACCTCCACAGCGTCGTCCTTGCGGGTATGCAGCCACACATCGCCCATTTCAAGCCAGTTATCCGGGAACTCCATCTGCCAGCCGTCTACGATCTTCTGGCGGAAGATGCCGAACTCATAGCGGATGGAAAAGCCGGTGACCGGATAGCCCAGGCCGGTCGCTGCGTCCATATAGCACGAGGCGAGCCGCCCGAGACCGCCGTTGCCGAGGCCGGCATCCGGCTCGAGCGCACAGACGCTCGAGGCTGAAGCCGAGCTCGTTCAGGATCTCCCCTGCCGGCTCGAGAAGCCCCATGTTGTACAGGTTGTTGCGCAGGCTCGTGCCGACCAGAAATTCCATCGACATATAGTAGACCTGCTTGTTTTCTTGCGCGTGGGTCTGCTCGACGAACGCGCGGCGCTCATCCTCCAGAAGCTCCCGGACTGCCACGCAGACAGCGCGGTAGACCTGCTTTTCCGTCGCCATTTCGAGTGAACAGCCAAACATCCGGTCACAGCATTCCTGCAGGTGCTGAAGAAGGTTCTCTTTTGTCATTGATCTTTGTTATCCTTTTTCTGTCTAAGATATCGTTTTGTTACTGGCCGCAGACGTTCTGGAACAGCGCCATGTATTTCTGTGCCGGGATATCCCAGCTGGAATCAACTGCCATATCGTTCTGCGCCAGCCGCAGCCATTTTTCAGGCTCGTTGTAGTAAAGGGCGAGCGCGCGGTCGATCGCGGCGAGGAAATCGTCGGCGTTGTAGCTCTGGAAGGTAAAGCCGCGGCCGGTCTCATCCGCTTCGTTGTAGGGCCAGACCGTATCCTTGAGCCCGCCCGTGGCGTTGACGACCGGGACGGAGCCCATGCGCATCGCGATGAGCTGCGACAGGCCGCAGGGCTCGGACTTCGACGGCATGAGATACAGATCCGACGCCGCGTAGACCAGATTGGCCAGTCCCCCGTCAAAGAGCAGATTGACGGAGACCTTGTCGCCGAAGCGGTCACGCAGGGTATTCAGATACCACTCGTATTTTTCCTCGCCCGTGCCGATGATCACGAGCTGCACGCGCCGCTGCAGCAGCCGCTCGCCGATGTAGCAGAGCAGGTCGATGCCCTTGTGGCCGACCAGGCGCGTCACCATGGCGAGCACCGCCACGTCCTTGTCCTCCGGCAGACCGACGCGCTGCTGCAGGGCGAGCTTATTGGCGGTCTTGCCCTCGCGCAGGGTCTTTGCCGTGTAGTTTTTGGCGAGCAGCTCCATATGCTCCGGGTCGATCACCTGCATGTCGATGCCGTTGGTGATGCCGGAAAAATCGCTGCCGCGGCTCTGCAGCACGCCGTCGAGCCCGTGGGAGTAATACGGATACCGCAGCTCCTGCGCATAGGTCTCGGAAACGGTCGTCACACGGTCAGCTGTGACGATGGCAGACTTCATGAAGTTCGTGCAGTCGTCAAAGCGGAGAATCTCGTCGCAGCCTGCGCCAAGGCCCAGCACGTCATAGTTGAACTGCAGATTACACTTGCCCTGATACTCGATATTATGGATGGTGAACACGCTCTTCGTCTCTGGGAAACAGCCGCGGTACTCGTCTTCAGCAGCAGCGGGATGAGAGCCGCCTGCCAGTCATGGCAGCTGACCACGTCGGGCCGGAATTCGAGATAGTTCATCGCCGCAAGGACAGCCTTGCTGAAATAGGCGTAGCGCTCACCGTCATCGGCAAAGCCGTAATGCCGCCGCGGTTGAAATAATGCTCGTTGTCGATGAAATAGATCTGAAGCTTCTTGCGGCGGGTCTTGAAGCGGAAAATACCGACATACTCCCGCCGCCAGGCCAGCGGCACATCAAACGCGCCCAGGAATTCTGTCTGCCATTGCTCGGAATACTTGATCTGGCTGTAATACGGGACAAACAGGCTGACATAGGTGTTTTTCTGCTTGGAAAGTGCAAGCGGGAGTGCCTGCATCACGTCGCCGAGGCCGCCAGTCTTGACGAACGGCGCAGCCTCAGAGGCAACTACTGCGATTTTCATACGGTATCTCCTTTATCGACCACAAGCGGGTGGTCAATCGAGCCGAGCAGCTTCGTGCCCGGGCGGATGGTCACATTTTTGTCCAGAATGCAGTAACGGATGGACGCGCCCGCGCCGATCCTGCTGCCCTGCATGACGATCGAATCTCGAACCTCTGCGCCGTCTTCGATCTCAACCTCACGGAAGATCATCGAGTTTTCCGCGCAGCCGAACAGATGGCAGCCGTCGGCAATCAGGCAGTTTGCCGCCTGTCCGTGGTCGCCGAAGAGCGTCGGCACGTCGTCTCGCACCTTCGTATAGATCGGGACCTCGCTGCGGAAGAGGCTGCGGCGCACATCAGTGTCGAGCAGCTTCATGTTATTGACAAAATACTCGTCCACGCTCTGATTGAACAGGGCGACGTTATGGAACGGATAGACATTGACCTTCAGATTGCCCGCGTTGTACTCCGGCAGGATGAAATCCCGTTCGAGATGGTATTTCCGTGCGGGACCATCTCGCGGATGACCTGAATGAGCTTATCACGGCGCATGATGAACATGCTCATGCCGACGAGATAATCCTCCGGCGCGCGGTAATCCACCGCCAGATCGACGATCTTGCCGTCCTCACCGAGCTTTACGGCCAGCGGCTGCCGCCGTTTGCCGTCGGCATAGCCCGCCTTGGCGATCACGGTGATGTCGCAGCCGGAGGCGATATGCTCTTCGAGGACCGCTGCAAAATTGATTGCGCAGAGGACAGTTGTATCGGACAGCACGACATACTCAGCGTCGCAGCGGCCGAGAACCGGCATGGCGGTCTGAAGCGCCTCAAGCTTACCGCGGTATGCCCCGGTATGACCGGTCGCGTACGGCGGCAGGAAGCGCACGCCCTCGCCCAGTTTGAGATCCCACTCCTCGCAGTTGCCGAGATGATCCATCAGAGACTGATAATTATATTTTGTGACAATGCCGATGTTGCTGATCTTGGAGTTTGCCATATTGGAGAGCACGAAGTCAACCTGACGATAGCGGCTGCCGAACGGGATAGAGGCCGAAGTCCGCTCACGGGTTAACTCACCCATGCTGCTGTCATAGATATTGGAGAAAATAATGCCCATTGCTTCCATGTTCGTATCCCCCTCTCTCTTATACGATCGCGCCGGCATCGATCACGGTGCCCTCGGCGATGGTCTTATCCTTGCCAATCACGCTGATCTTCCGTTCCTCGCCCTCAATGTAATCGCCCACGCGGGCGCCGGCCTTGATATGGCAGCCCTCGGCGATGATGGCGCTGCGGATGACGGCGCCGTTTTCGATCACGACGTCCGGCATGATGACGCTGTCGGTGATCTCCGCGCCCTTGCCGATGGAGCAGCCGGTGGAGATGATGGAATGGTTGATCGAACCCTCGATGTTGCAGCCCTCGGCGACGAAGCTCTCCCGGATCTCCGCGGATCTGGAGATGAAGCTCGACGGCATGGCCTGGTTTCTGGCGTAGATCTTGTGACCGACGGTCCCGTAGATGTCGAAGGCCGGATGCTTGCCGAGCAGATCCATATTGGCCTCCCACAGGCTCGAGATCGTGCCGACGTCCTTCCAGTAGCCATCGAAGCGGTAGGCGTAGAGCTTGTGGCCCGCGTTCAGGATGGCGGGGATGATATTTTTGCCGAAGTCGTTCTCGCTCGTCCGGTCGGCCTCGTCGGCCTCAGGAAGGCGCGCAGCACGCTCCACTTGAAGATGTAGATGCCCATGGATGCGTTGGTGCTCTTGGGCTTCTTGGGCTTCTCTTCAAATTCATAGATAGAGCCATCCTCGCGTGTATTCATGATACCGAAGCGGGACGCTTCCTTGAGCGGGACCTCACGCACGGCGATGGTGCAGTCTGAATCATGCTGCTCGTGGAAACGAAGCATAGCAGCATAGTCCATCTTATAGATGTGGTCGCCGGACAGGATCAGCACGTTATCGGGGTTATAGCGCTCAATAAAACGGGATATTTTGATAGATGGCGTTGGCCGTACCCTTATACCACTCGGAATTCTTGCTCTTGGCATAGGGCGGCAGAACCTGCACGCCGCCGTGCGAGGAGTTCAGGCCCCACGGCTGACCGTTGCCGATGTACTCGTTCAGTTCAAGCGGCTGATACTGTGTCAGGATGCCGACCGTATCGATTTTGGAGTTTACGCAGTTGGAAAGTGGGAAATCAATGATGCGGTACTTGCCGCCGAACGGGACGGCAGGCTTGGCCGTGTTTTCCGTCAGGACCATCAGACGGCTGCCCTGACCACCTGCCAGGAGCATGGCAACACAACGTTTTTTCTGGAATTGCATAGCTGGATCTCCTCCTGTATTCTTTTTGTTCCTCTGTTCTGTATTTGTGTTTTTTTATTTTATTTTTCCGGATTGCTCCTTACGTGCTGATAGAAACAAACGCTCATCGGCGGGACGCGGAACGCGCCGCTGTAGGCGTATTCGCCCTGCGCCTTGCGCACGGCGTGGACAGGCGCGGGCTGGAAATCGAAGCCGCCGAACGCGGTATCGTCAGTGTTGAGGATGGGCTTGTACCACCCGGCCTTCGGCAGCGGCAGGCTGTAGTCTTCCCGCAGCACCGGGCAGAAATTGCACACGGCGATGAGCTCCTGCCCTTGCGGCTGATACGACGGAAAGCGACGATGGAATTGTCGCGGTCGTCGCACGAGAGCCAGCGGAAGCCATCCCAGTCGGAGTCGTTTTCCCAGAAGCAGCGGTGGTCCAGATAGAAGTGGTTGAGCGTGCGCACAAAATGCTGCATCTTCTGATGCTTTTCATAGCCGAGAAGCAGCCAGTCGAGCCCCTGCGTATAGTTCCACTCGATAAACTGTGCGAACTCGTTACCCATGAAATTGAGTTTCTTGCCGGGATGCGCCATTTGATACGCAAAAAACGTGCGCAGATTATTGAACTTATCGTCATAATTGCCGGGCATCTTATTAACGAGCGAGCATTTGCCGTGGACGACTTCGTCATGGCTGAGCGGGAGGATAAAGTTCTCAGTGTAGGCATATGTCATCGCGAACGTTAGCGCGTTATGGTCGCCCTTTCTGTACAGCGGATCGAGCGACATGTATTGGAGCATATCGTTCATCCAGCCCATGTTCCACTTGTACAGGAAGCCAAGGCCGCCGTCATAATCTGGTCTGGTAATCAGCGGGAAGCCGTAGATTCCTCCGCGATCATCATGACCGCGGGATTGGTCTGGAAGGCCGCCTCGTTGAGCCTGCGCAGGAAGTCAATCGCTTCGAGGTTCTCCCGGCCTCCGAATTTATTGGGCTTGAATTGCTCCGATTATAGTCCAGATACAGCATGGACGCAACTGCATCGACTCGAATTCCGTCGACATGAAAATAACGAAGCCAGTAACATACGTTGGAGATAAGGAAGGACTGCACCTCGGGCTTGCCGTAATCGTAAATGCGGGTTGTCCAGTCCGGGTGCTCATTCATCATCGGGTCGGAGAGCTCGTAGCAGGTTCCATCAAACTCAAACAAGCCGTTTTCATCCTTTGGAAAATGAGCAGGCACCCAGTCGAGGATCACGCCGATCCCCGCCTGATGGCAAGCGTCGACGAACTGCATGAGCTGCTTCGGTGTCCCGTAGCGGTGCGTGGGAGCAAAGTAGCAGGTGATCTGGTAGCCCCACGAAGGTCGTAGGGGTACTCCATAATAGGAAGCTCAATATGCGTATATCCCATATCCTTGACGTAGGGGACGAGCTCCGCGGCCAGCTCTTCATAATTCAGGTAGCTGCCGTCGTCGTGCCGCTTCCAGGATCCGGCGTGGACCTCGTAGATATTGACCGGCCGGCGGATGGCCGACTGTTTTGCCATGCGGGCGCGGTAGGCGCTGTCATGCCAGCAGAAGCCGTCCGGCGGGTCGATGATGCTGGAGGTCTCCGGCAGCGCGCAGCAGCGGTTTCCATAGGGGTCGGTCTTGTAGACCGTCCGGCCGGAGCGGCCCGGTCACACAGTATTTATAGGCCTGTCCCCTTTTTTGCGTAGACGGAGACGGCTTCCCACACGCCGCCGTCCAGCTTCCGCATGGGAAGATCCTCTGCGTTCCAGAAATTAAAATCACCGACGACATGGACGGCCGCGGCGTGCGGCGCCCAGACACGGAACACATAGCCGCTCCCGTCTTCCAGCCTGTGGCAGCCGAGATACCGGTATGCATCCGCAGCAGGTTCTGTTTGGAATCGTTTCAAAAAAGATGCAAGCTGCTCCATCCGGGTCCTCTCTTTCTTCTTTGGTAGGCGCTGTCCGGCAGGACAAAGTCCGCCGGATCCATACAAAAAGAATGCTTCTCTATTTAAATTCTATTATACCTTCTGCCGCTCTGCAATGCAAGTGAAATCCGGCCTCCAGGGCGGCGGTTCGTCAACATTTGGAACATCTCTCAAAAATGTGCACGGCCGCTTGACTTTACCGACAAAATGTGCTAAAGTTCTGTTTGTTGAATGCTATGACGAAATCAAGTACGTCCCGTTCCTCCTGTTCAGAGAACTGCCGTTTGGTGCAAGGCAGCACAGGCGTCCGGGCGGAATACCTTTCTGAGCAGCTTCCCGAACGCGGTTCTGTCCGCAAGTAGGCGGAGACGGGTGCGCCCGATAACGCGCAGTGGGCATGACAGTGCCCGTTGAGGCCGCATAAGCGGTAAATAGAGGTGGTACCACGGGAACTTCTCGTCCTCTGCACTTCGGATGTGCAGCGGGCGTTTTCTTTCATATTCCGCTGCAGAAGGAGGAGCATGTATGGTCATTACAGATTTTCTCGAGCGGAACGCAAGACTCTATGGTCTGACACTGCGCTGGTCGAGGTCAATCCGTCGGAAGAGCGCGACAGCGCCGTCACCTGGCGCGAAGCAAGTCTCATCGCCGAGGCACAGCCCGACGCACCGTACCGGCGCGAATTGTCGTGGCGGGATTTTGACCGCCGGGCCAACCGGTTGCAAACTTCCTTCTGAGCCGGAACGTGGAACGCGGCACGAAGGTCGGCATTCTGCTGATGAACTGTCTGGAGTGGCTGACGATTTATTTCGGCATCCTCAAGGCCGGGTGCATCGCGGTGCCGCTCAACTTCCGGTATGCGTCGGATGAGATCTCCTACTGCCTTGATCTGGCAGATGTGGAGGTGCTGGTCTTCGGGCCGGAATTCGTCAGCCGTCTCGATCCCTATTCAGGAGGCCTGACCCGCGTGAAGATCCGCCTGTTCGTCGGCCGGAACGTGCCGGGCTACGCGGAGGACTGCCGCAGACTCATGGGCTTCTGCTCATCAAGCGTCCCGCCCATCGCGCTCAGTGAAAACGACGATGCAGCCATCTACTTCTCCTCTGGCACGACCGGCTTTCCGAAGCAATCCTGCACCGGCACAAGGCACTCGTCTGTTCCTGCATAACCGAGCAGCATCACCACGGCCAGAACCAAAGACGACGTCTTCCTCTGCATCCCGCCACTCTACCATACAGGGGCGAAGATGCACTGGTTCGGAAGTCTCATCTCCGGGCAGCAAGGCCGTGTTGCTGCGCGGCGTAAAGCCGGAGTGGATTCTGCGTACATCACAGAGGAAAAATGCACGATCGTCTGGCTGCTCGTCCCCTGGGCGCAGGACATTCTCGACGCCATTGAATCCGGCCGCATCAATCTCGATCACTATCTGCTTGACCAGTGGCGGCTCATGCACATCGGCGCGCAGCCCGTCCCGCCCAGCCTTATCAAGCGATGGCTCAAATATTTCCCGCATCACAAATATGATACGAATTACGGCCTGAGCGAGTCTATTGGCCCCGGTTGCGTGCATCTAGGCGTGGATAACATTGAAAAAATCGGCGCGATCGGCAAGGCCGGCTATCTCTGGCAGACGCGCATCCTTGACGAGCGAGGGAACGATGTTGCGCCCGGCGAGATCGGCGAGCTTGCCGTCAAGGGACCCGGCGTCATGAAATGCTATTATAAAAACCCGGAGGCGACTGCGAGATCCTGCACGGAGACTGGCTCTGGACGGGCGACATGGCCCGTGAGGACAAGGACGGGTTCATTTATCTGGTTGACCGCAAGAAGGACGTCATCATTTCCGGCGGCGAAAACCTCTACCCCGTGCAGATCGAAGATTTCCTGCGCCGCTGCGGCAAGATCAAGGACGTGGCAGTGATCGGCCTGCCGGATCAGCGGTTGGGCGAGATTGCAGCAGCAATTATTGAGCTCAAGGATGGCGCCAGCTGCACCGAGACGGAAATTCAGGACTTCTGCCGGGAGCTGCCGCGCTACAAGCGCCCGCGCCGCGTGATCTTCGCCAAGGTCCCGCGCAACCCGACCGGAAAGATCGAGAAGCCGGTCCTGCGGCAGATCTACTGCGGCGGACGGTTGGTCGAGGAACAGACCCGCGCCTGAACCTTGACGAATCGGGTCAAAAAAGAATACAATAGAAAAGAAATTTTACGCGGCTTTGCCGCGCGAACAGGAGGAATCCCTATGAAAACCCTGATGCTCGGCAACGAGGCTGCCGCCCGCGGCCTGTTCGAGGCCGGATGCAGCTTTGTCTCCAGCTATCCCGGCACGCCCAGCACAGAGATCACCGAGTGCGCAGCAAAATACCCGAGATCTACGCCGAATGGGCACCCAACGAGAAAGTCGCTATGGAGGCGGCCTTCGGCGCAAGTCTGGCTGGCTACCGCAGCTTCTGCGGCATGAAGCATGTCGGCCTGAACGTCGCAGCCGATCCGCTGTTCACGCTGTCCTACACCGGCGTGCGCGGCGGCATGGTCATCGGCGTGGCGGACGACGCGGGCATGCACTCGTCGCAGAACGAGCAGGATTCGCGCCATTATGCCATTGCAGCAAAGCTTCCGATGCTCGAGCCGTCGGATGCGGCGGAATCGCTGGCGTTCGCCAAGCTGGCCTACGAGCTCTCCGAGAAGTTCGATACGCCGGTCCTGCTCAAGATGTGCACGCGCGTCGCGCACGCGCAGAGCGTAGTGGAGACGTCCGAACGGCAGGAGGTCGCCCCTGATCCCCTATGAGAAAGGATATCGCCAAGTTCGTCATGATGCCTGCCTGCGCCAGGGCGCGGCACCCCATTGTGGAGCAGCGGACACTTGCTTTGCAGGCATGGGCCGAGACCGCGGACGTGAACCGCGTGGAGGACGGCGCCGACCATTCCATCGGCCTGATCGCGTCCTCGACCAGCTATCAGTATGTCAAGGAAGTCTGCGGCAGCAGGTATCCTGTTCTGAAACTCGGCATGGTCAATCCCCTGCCAGTCGAAAAGATTCGCGCGTTCGCAAAGAGCGTGGAGAAAGTCATCGTCGTGGAGGAGCTCGACGGCATCATTGAGGCGCACTGCCGCTCCATCGGCGTCACGAACGTCACCGGCAAGGAGCTGTTCGGCTGCATCGGTGAGTTCAGCCAGAATGATATTGCAGAAAAGCTTGGTATGGCTGTCTACACCGGTCACAAGCTGGACGAGTCCATCCCGGCCCGGCCGCCGGTCATGTGCGCGGGCTGCCCGCACAGAGGGCTTTTCTATACGCTCAAGAAGAACAAGCTGACCGTCCTCGGCGATATCGGCTGCTATACGCTTGGCGCTGCTGCGCCGCTCGCCGCGATCGACTCGACCATCTGCATGGGCGCGTCCGTCTCCGGCCTGCACGGCTTCAACAAGGCCTCCGGCGAGGAAAATGCGAACCATACCGTCGCCGTCATCGGCGATTCGACGTTCATGCATTCCGGCGTCACAGGCCTCATCAACATTGCCTATAATGAGTCGACCTCGACCGTCATCATCCTCGATAACTCCATCACTGGCATGACCGGACACCAGCAGAATCCGACGACCGGCTTCAATCTCAAGGGAGATCCGTGCACGAAAATCGATTTGGAAGCCCTGTGCCATGCCGTTGGCATCCGGCGTGTGCAGATCGTTGATCCGTATGATCTTGCTGCCTGCGACAAAGCGGTCAAAGAGGAACTTGCCGCAAATGAACCGTCGGTTATTATCTCCCGCCGTCCGTGTGCCCTGCTCAAATACGTCAAGCACCCCGGCCCCATTGAGGCAAAGCCCGAAAAATGCGTGGGCTGCAAGTCCTGCATGAAGCTTGGCTGTCCTGCTATCAGCGTGATGGGCGGCAAAGTACAAATCGACAACACCCTCTGCACGGGCTGCGGCCTGTGCCGCCAGCTGTGCCATAAGGGCGCGCTGGGCGAATGAGAAAAGGAGGCACTGTCATGGAAACGAAAAACATCATGATCGTCGGCGTCGGCGGACAGGGTACGCTGCTGGCCAGCAAGCTTCTGGGTCGCATTTTGTTGGAAAACGGCTATGACGTCAAGGTCAGCGAGGTTCACGGCATGAGCCAGCGCGGCGGCAGCGTCGTGACCTATGTGCGCTAGGGCGACAAGGTCTACTCCCCCATCATCGACAAGGGAGAGGCCGATATCATCATCTCCTTCGAGCTGCTGGAGGCCGCCCGGTGGGTGGAATACCTGAACAAGGAGGGCGGAATCCTGCTGACCAACACGCAGCGGATCAATCCCATGCCCGTCATCACCGGCGCGGCGGAATACCCGAAGTCGCTCGAGCAGAAGCTCGCGGTGCTCCCCATCCGGCTCGACGCCATGGATGCGCTGGGCCTCGCACTGCAGGCAGGCTCCGCCAAGGCCGTCAACCTGGTCCTGCTCGGCAGGCTCAGCAAGTACTTCCACTTCACGGACGCGCAGTGGCAGGATGCCATCTGCAGGAGCGTTCCGGCAAAATTCCTCGAACTCAACCGAAAGGCCTTCGCCCTCGGCGCAGAAGCCTGATCACAAGGAGAACCCATGGAACGGTATTATCAGAAAGAAATCGAATGTGCCAGCCAGGAGCAGATCCGGTCCTGGCAGGATGAACGGCTTGTCCGTCAGGTGCGGCATGTGTGGGACAAGGTCCCCTACTACCGCTCAAAGATGGAGGAAAAGGGCGTCACGCCGGAGGATATCCACGGCCGCGACGATCTTTATAAGCTGCCGTTTTTAAGCAAGGCCGATTTGCGTGAGGCATATCCGTTTGGCCTGCTGGCGGAGCCGCTGGAAAAATGTGTCCGCATTCACTCGACATCCGGCACGACCGGCAAGCGCGTCGTCGCCTTCTACACCAAGGAAGATATCGACCTCTGGAACGACTGCTGCGCAAGAGCGCTGGCGGCCGCGGGCGCAGGACCGGAAGACGTCTGCCAGGTCGCCTACGGCTACGGCCTGTTCACCGGCGGCCTCGGCCTCAACGGCGGCAGCCAGAAGCTCGGCTGCCTGACGCTCCCCATGTCCTCCGGCAATACCGACCGGCAGCTGCAGTTCATGGAGGATCTCGGCTCGACGATCCTCTGCTGCACGCCGTCCTACGCAGCGTATCTGGCTGAATCCATCCACGAGCGCGGGCTGCAGGACAAGATCCATCTGAAGGCCGGTATCTTCGGCGCGGAAGCATGGAGTGAGCAGATGCGTCAGGATATCCAGAAGAGCCTCGGCATCAAGGCGTATGATATCTATGGCCTGACGGAGCTTTCCGGCCCGGGCGTTGCGTATGAATGCAGCGCGCAGACCGGTATGCACATCAACGAGGACCATTTTATCGCCGAGATCATCGACCCGGATACCGGCGAGGTGCTGCCGGAGGGAACACAGGGCGAGCTGGTGTTTACGTCGATCACGAAGCAGGCGTTCCCGCTGCTGCGCTACCGCACGCGCGATATCTGCATTCTGCGTCATGAGGCCTGCCCCTGCGGGCGGACGCATATCAAGATGTGCAAGCCCATGGGCCGCAGCGACGATATGCTGATCGTCAAGGGCGTGAACGTCTTCCCGTCGCAGATTGAGACGGTGCTGCTGGAGCAGGGGTATACGTCCAATTATCAGATCGTGGTTGACCGCGTCAGCAACTCCGACACGCTGGATGTGCTCGTCGAGATGACGTCGGAGCACTTTTCCGACTCGCTGGCTGAGATCACACAGCGCGAGAAGAGCCTTGTCGCCGCGCTCAAAGCGATGCTCGGCATTTTCGTGCAGGTGCATCTCGTCTCCCCGAAGTCCATTGCCCGCAGCGAGGGCAAGGCCATCCGCGTGATCGACAAACGCAAGATCTAAGGAGGACGATCGTATGGCAATTCATCAGATTTCCGTATTTTTGGAAAACCGGGCTGGTCAGCTGGCTGAGATCACGGCTCTGCTGGCCAAAAACGGCATTGATCTGCGCGCGATCAACATTGCTGAGACGAGCGACTACGGTGTGCTGCGCCTCATCGCCAGCCACGAACCGGAGGCCTGCCGGGTCCTGCGGGAAAACGGCTTCATCTTCTCCACGAGCGACGTCGTCGCCGTCGGTGTACCGGATGCACCCGGCGGGCTGAGCACGCTGCTGCAGCTGCTGGCCGAAAACAGCATCGACGTCCATTACATGTATTCGATCTTCGGCCAGCCGAACGGCATGGCCTGTATGATCCTCCGGGTCGCAGATCCGGCAGCGGTCTCCTCGCTGCTGGCTGCCAACGGCATCCATCCCGCCGGTGCGGAAACGCTCGGCATCATCTCCGCAGAGTAACCAGGAAAGGCAGGCAAACACCATGCAGGAAATGAGCAGAAAAAACAAATTATTCACCGACTCCGTCATCCGCCGCATGACACGCGTGAGCCTTGCGTGCGGCGCGATCAACCTGGCACAGGGCTTCCCTGATTTTGACCCGCCCAAGGCACTGACTGACCGGCTGGCGGAGGTCAGCGCGCTAGGCCCGCACCAGTACCCCATCACGATGGGCGCACCGAACTTCCGTCAGGCACTGGCCCGCAAAGCCGGGCGCTTCATGGGACGCGCACTCGACCCGGATACCGATATGGTCGTAACCATCGGCTCGACAGAAGCCATGGTCGATACAATCTTTGCCCTGACCAATCCGGGCGACAAGATCATCATGTTCTCCCCGTATTTTGAAAATTACCGCGCGCAGGCTATTATGGCGGACTGCGAACCGGTCTTCGTACCGCTGGTACCGCCAGAATTCAACTTCGATGCAAACGTGCTGGAAGACGCTTTCAAGCAAGGCGCGAAGGCCATTTTGATCTGCAATCCGTCGAATCCATCCGGCAAAGTCTTCACCTACGAAGAACTCAAGCTGATCTCCGAGCTTTGCATCAAATATGATGTGTACGCGATCACGGACGAGGTGTATGAGCATATCGTCTACGAGGGCCACAAGCATACCTACATGAGCACTCTCCCTGGCATGTGGGAACGGACGGTCTGCTGTTCGAGCCTGTCCAAGACCTATTCCATTACCGGCTGGCGTCTGGGCTACGCTATCGCACCGAAGCCCATTATGGACCGCATCAAACAGTATCACGACTTCAACACCGTCGGCGCACCCTCTCCGCTGATGGAAGCAGCAGTTGTGGGGCTTGAAATGCCGGACAGCTACTACAAGGAATTCGGCGATCACTACGCCCACATGAAGAAGCTGTTCACCGACGGTCTGAAGCAGATCGGCATCCCTTTACCGATCCGCAGGGCGCGTACTTTGTGCTGGCCGACATTGGCCCGTACCTGCGCAAGGGCGAGTCCGACGTGGACTTCTGCCTGGAAATGGCCGAGAAGGTCGGCGTCGCCTGCGTGCCCGGCACGTCGTTCTTCAATGAGAACGTCAACAACATCGTCCGCGTCCACTTTGCCAAGAAGGACGAAACGCTGTACGAGGCGCTCGACCGCCTGTCCCATCTGAAGGAAAAAATGCGCTGAGAAAAACCAGCCTGCCGTACATATGCGGCAGGCTGGTCTGCGTTTACCGGACCGTCAGCCGTCGTCTTCGGCAGTATCCGGCTGCTGCGGCTGCGTCCAGTACGGCTTGCCGTCCTGCTCCACGACCTGCAGGACGGAGAAGTCCGAGATGTGGTCAAACGGCTTTTCCGGCTCAAAGGGCAGCAGCGTCTGCTCCGGCTGCTGATCGGTGCGGACGCGGGTGCCGTCTGACAGGGGGCAGCTGCGGGCGGAGAGCCGGCACTGCAGCCTCAGCTTCTTCCCTTCCGGCTGCGGCACGCCGAGGCTCACGCGGACGCCGTCCGTCTCGGCGAGCAGGCGGATCGGATGGTCCCAGTCCCGGGTGCAGGAAGCGTCGATCTTCCAGTACAGGCCGTCCTTTTCAGCCCGCAGGGTCCCGTTCTGCACGCCCTCGATCGGATACTCATGCATAAAAAACACCTCCTGCATACCGTATGCAGGAGATGTTTTTCGTATCACAGGCTTTTTTTCGCTCAGCTGCCCTGCAGCCCGAAGCTGACGGCCAGCGCCGAGTCGACCTGATCCATGACGCTCCGGTCCGCGTGGCCGGTATGCTCGCGCAGGCGGCGCTTGTCAATGGTGCGGATCTGCTCGAGCAGAATGACGGAGTCCTTACTGAGGCCTACGTCGTGGCCGGTCAATGCGATGTGCGTCGGGAGCCGCGCCTTGCCGGTCTGGCTGGTGATGGCGGCCGCAATGACGGTCGGCGAATGCTTGTTGCCGGTGTCGTTCTGCACGATCAGCACCGGACGGCACCCGCCCTGCTCGCTGCCCACGACCGGGCTCAGGTCGGCATAGAAAATGTCGCCTCGTTTCACGTTCGTATCCATTCGCTTCACACTCCGCGGAAAAAGTACGTGCGCATTTCGCGCCGCTGCTTCTATTCTCCCACGCAGAGGTCAAAAATAAACAAAGAACCCTTCGCTTTCTTTTCTGTCCGGATGCTCCCATGCCATTCTATGCAGGAAGGGGCGAAAAATGGCGGGTTTTCTCAAACAATGTACTGCAGGATCTGCGAGGTCTCCGCGCCGCGGTGGCAGATGCGGGGGATGCGCTTGCTGATCTGGCACAAAAGCTCATAGTTGATCGTCCCCTGCGCGCGGGCGAGGCGCTCGCACGGCAGGAGCGTCCCGTCGTCATCGTAACCGAAGATCGTGACCACGTCGCCGGGCTTCGCCTCCGGCACGCCCGAAACGTCGACCATGCACATGTCCATGCAGATCCGGCCGATGACCGGCACCTGATGCCCCTGCAGATAAAAGCTCGCCTTGCCGGTGAGCAGGCGGCTCAAGCCGTCGGCATAGCCGATAGGCAGCACCGCCACGCGGGTCTCCTCCTTCGTCCGGTAGAGCCGGCCATAGCTGATATCCGTCCCAGCCGGGACGGTGCGGACCTGCGCGATCATGGAATGCAGCGACATCATCGGCCGCAGGCTGAGCGCGCCCTCGAGCTCGTCGGACGGAGCGTTGCCGTAGGTGATGATGCCCGGCCGCACCATATCGAGCGCGAACTCCGGATACAGGATCGTCGCGCCGGAGTTGCAGCAGTGGCGGATCTCCGGCCGGATGCCGACGCCCGCCATGGCCGAAAGCATGTCCATGAAGCGTTTGTACTGCAGCTTTGTGAACGAGACGTCCGCCTCCGCGCGGCTGTCGGCGACGCAGAAGTGCATGAACACGCCCTCGATGTGCAGGTGCGGCAGCTGCGCGACCTGCCGCAGCTCATCCAGCGTCCGCTCATTGTCGTAGGCGAAAAAGCCGATGCGGGTCATGCCCGTGTCGAGCTTCAGGTGCACGTTCAGGATGTAATTGGTCCCGGCCAGCGCCTCGTTGAGCTCTCTGGCGTATTCGAGCGAGTGAACCTCCTGCGTAATGTCGAGGAAGATCATGTTGGCCGCGTACTCTGCCGGGGTGTAGCCCAGGATCAGGATCGGCAGCCGGACCTCGCCGCGGCGGATCTGCACCGCCTCTTCCAGATTGGAAACGGCCAGATATTCCGCGCCGAGATCCGCCAGCGCCCGGCTGACCGGCACCGCACCGTGGCCGTAGGCGTCCGCCTTCATCACGCCGAGGAATTTCGTGCCCTGCGGCAGGTGGGCGCGGATGGAGCGGTAGTTGTATTCCAGATTGTCGAGCGAAATATCCGCCCAGGTTCGTTTGAGTGTCTTCATGCAGGTTTCCTTCCCTATTGCATTGCAAAATTTGGGATCCGGATCGACAGGACCATCCGTCCGTCGGCGCTGATCTCCGCATCCTGCGGCGTAAACGGTTCTTCCGTGAACCAGGTATCGACCACCAGCTCCTGCTTGTCGTAGCCGAGGCGGTACGTCGCGCGCAGGAGGCCGTCTTCCGTCCCCGTCGAGTCGATATAGGCTCCTGCCCAGCTCTGCCCGAGCACATACGGCGCGGCCAGCGGCGCAAGCCGCCCGTTCGCCAGACTGCCGAGGCCGAGCTGCGTATCGTCGAAGCTGACGTCCGCGGTGCTGTCTTTGACGTGGGCCGTGATGCCCGCGATGGTCTCCGGCGCGGTGACGGTGAGCGAAGCGCCGGTATCGGGTGCAAAGCTGGCATCCAGCGTAAAGTCGGCGGTCGTCTCGCCGTAATCGGCGGTCACGGCCGCGGTAAAGCTGCAGCCGCCCGCCTCCAGAAGGGCTGTGCGGAAGGTCAGCGGCTGCTGCGCGGGGCTTTTCGCCGCGCAGCCGGTCAGGAAAATCGAGATCAAGGTCAGGAGCAGCGCAAATTTTTTTCGCAACAAAATCACCCTTACGGTAAAAGTCGCGGAATGCGCAAAAGCAGATCCTCCGGCACCATGCCGTATTCCCCCAGCTCCCGGGCCGCAAGGTCTGCCGCAGCGCCGTGCAGCCATGCCGCGGCGGCTGCCGCCTCCAGCGGCATGATATGCTGGCCGAGCAGCGAAACGATCATGCCCGCCAGCACGTCTCCGCTGCCGCCTGTGGCAAGGCCGGGGTTGCCGGTGTGATTGACATAAGCATTCAGACCGTCCGTGATCACCGTCCGGCTGCCCTTGAGCAGCACGACAGCGTGGCTCCGCGATGCAAGGCGCATCGTCTCCCGGGTCCGGTCATCCGCCTTCGGGTCGCCGCCCAGCCGCAGAAATTCCCCGTCATGCGGGGTCAGCACGACCAGACAGGCACATCCGCGCAGAACATCTATATGTCCCGCGACGGCGTTTATGCCATCCGCGTCCAGAACCAGCGGCGCGCGGCAGCGCAGCAAGACCGCCTGCACGAGCCGCGTCAGCTCCTCCGAGCGGCCGAGGCCCGGGCCGAGCAGCACTGCGTCCATATTTTCCAGACGCGCGGTGATCGCGGGCAGCGACACCATGCAGAGCCGTCCTTCCTCGTCGCAGGGCAGCGGAAAGACGATCTCGCTCCCGGCTCCCGCCGCTATGATCGGATAGATCTCTTCCGGCACGCCGAGATATACCAGACCGCTTCCCGTGCGGAGCGCGCCCTTTGCCGCGAGCCGGGCCGCGCCCGTCAGCCCTTCCGAGCCGCACAGCAGCAGGACCCGGCCGTAGTCGCCCTTGTGGCTCTCCCGCCGCCGGACCGGCAGCAGCTCACGGACCAGTCTGCCTGCGGTGCATTGCGCTGTCCATACAGGTCTTGCCATACCTTCTCCTCCCACGCTTCGTGCTTCTCAGAGCTTCTTTTCCAGCAGTACCAGATGAATTTTGGGGATCCGGTTGAAATCACACGGCACGATATCTGCTTCGCGATAGCCGAGGCTCGCGTACAGATGCCGCGCCGCGATATTTCTCTCGTTCGTATCGATACGCAGGACGGTGCAGCCCGCCTGCCGCGCGCAGTCCTCATAAAACTGCGCAAAGGCCCGGCCGATGCCGCGGCCGGACAGGTCCGGATCCACGGTCAGCGTGTGCAGGACCATGACCTCGCGGTCTTTGGCCGGATACAGCCAGTTCCCGTCCGCATAGACGTCGACCTGCCGCTGGTTGATGATGCCGGAGGCCGCCACGCGGCCGTCAAGCTCGCAGACATACAGGTCGCCCCGGTCCAGCGCGTTCTGCGCATCCTGCCGGACCGGATAGATCCCCGTGATCCAGCCGATCGTCGTCAGCCCGGCGTCCTCCCGGGCATGGATCTTATCATAGATCGCTTCCGCGGCGTCAAGATCGCGCGCTTCAGCTTTCCGAAATGTCAGTGTGTTGTTTCCCGTGGTGTTTCTTCCTCTTTTCCATGAGTCGATCCGTGAAGTGCAGGATCTGCTTCTGATATCGCCACATCAAAAAGCCACGGCCAGCATGAACACGACCAGCACCGCCGAGGCGATCCAATCGCCCTGCACGAGGCTGCTGCCGAGCCAGCAGTAGACGAATACGCTGAACGCGCTGCCGCAGAACATGGCGAGCGTAAATTCCCACGGCTTCAGCCGCGAGCGGCTGGCAGCGATGGAGATGATGCCGTTCGGGAGAATGGGCAGAAAGCAGAGCGTCACGACGGTGTAGGCCGGGTGCTCCGATTTCGCGATCAGGTCCAGCTTGTACGAGCCCGTGTCCGGCAGGATCTTATCGAGATACTTACCCAGATGCTGGCAGACCGTAAAGCTGATGCCGTGCGCCAGCGACGAGGAGATCAGGCAGATGGCAAACGCCCGCCACACCCCGTACACCACGCCCGCCGCGACATTCACGATCACGCCGGAAATGACGATCGACCAGACCTGCACCATCTGCAGCAGGGCCATGCACAAGATGCCCGTGAACGACATATCGCGCTCCAGATACGCCTCCAGCGCCTCTTCGTCGCCGGACTGCAGGAGCGGAATGATATCCGGCATCGTCTGCTTTACAACGGTATAGACCAGCAGCAGCGCGAGCAGCACAAAAACGGCCATGATCGCGCCGCGGATCAGTTTTGTTTTCTTCATACGCGGCTCTCCGTGATCAGTATCAGCGTATGATAGCACGTTTTCCGGAAAAAAGCAATCGTTTCCGGGCACAGGCCGCGTGCGGGTCTCAAAAAGCGCCTTTTCTGCGGGAAAAGGCGCTTGTGGGTCAGGTCCATGCTTCTGCGATGGCTTCGATCGCGCAGGACAGGCCCTGGGCGATCTGCTGCAGGGCAAGGCCGGGGGTACCCTCGGGCTTCCCCGGCAGCTGCTCGAGCGCGTACGGGACGTGGATGAAGCCGCCGGGCATCCCCGGGTATTCCACCGCGGCCGTATGCAGCAGCGTATAGAGCAGGCAGTTGCACACGTAGGTCCCGGCTGTGTTGGAGATCTGGGCCAGAAGCCCGGCTTTTTCGATCGCCTCCGCCATGCGGCGAACCGGAAGCGTCGCAAAATAGGCAGCCGGCCCGCCCGGGACGACGGGCTGGTCGACGGGCCGGAAGCCCGCGTTGTCCGGGATGCGGGCGTCCATCAGGTTGATGGCGATCCGTTCCGGCGTGATGGCTGCCCGGCCGCCCGCCTGCCCGACGCAGAGCACCGCGTCCGGCCGCTCCGCCGCCAGCGCGTCCCGCAGGACCGCGCCGCTGCGGACAAATTCGGTCGGCACCTCTAGTTTACATAACTTTGTCCCAGCGACCACATCCGGCAGCAGGCGCACAGCTTCATAGGCCGGATTGACCGACTCTCCGCCGAAGGGGTCAAACCCCGTAATGAGTAGCTTTTTTCATAGGATTCCCTGCTCCTGCAGGATCTCACACATCTGCGCCACGCGGCTGTCCCACGAGCAGGCGCGGCCGGCCTCGATGCGGGCCTTTCGTCCGCTCCGGCGCCGTGTCCGCCAGCGACGCTTCACAGGCCGCGATAAATTCCTCCGGACTATCGGCGATCTCGATCAGCGGCGCGTACTGCAGGATCTGGTCCGGCTGCCTGGTCGAGACGATGGGGCGGCCCGTCGACAGATATTCATAGAATTTCAGCGGGCTAACGTCCTTGCTGAGGTCGCTCTTGGCGAACAGATTGAGGCAGGCGTCAAAATGCGCCAGATACTGCGGCAGCTGCTCGTTCGGCTTGAGGCCGAGGAAATGAACGTTCGGCATCGCGTGGAGCGCGGTCAGGTCAACGCCCGGCTTTTCCTTGCCGATCAGGACAAAGCTCCAGTCCGGGCGGGCCTTCGCGGCTGCTTCCAGATAGTCATACTCAATGCAGCTCTGCAGCGCGCCGACAAAGCCGAAGATGGGGTGCGGGATGTCCCGCAGATCCTCCGGCACAGGCTGCGGCTGCGCTGCCTGTACAAAACGCTCAAAATTCGCGCCGTTCGGGATCATGACCGTGTTCGGCTGCGCCGTCCGCAGCCGCTCCGCCAGCGCCTCGGCGGTCGCGAACGTCATGTCCGTCTTTCCAGCCAGCTCCAGCTCCATCGCGTCCACCAGCGCCGGGTCCATCAGCCCGCCGTAGGCCGAGTGGCGGTCAACGCAGTCATAGACCAGCCCCTTGTGCGGCACCAGATCCACGAGATCCGCTGTCACCGGCGAATAGACCCAGAGCACGGCGTCGTCGTAAATCCGTGCGCCTGCATCTTCCGGCGCACGAACCGCGCCATGCGGCGCTGGTTGAGCTTGTTGATCCAGCGGAATTTGTAAAAGAACGGCAGCACCGGCGGCAGCCGGTAGACCGTGATATTCTCCTGCGGGTGCACGCCCTCCTTTTTGTAATTGATGAGGCCGGGTCTTGCCGCTTTGTCCTTCAGAGGGGCCAGATACGTGACCGACGGGTCAAAATACAGGATCTCGGCGTCCGGGATGCGGCTCATCACCTGCTGCTTGCGCGTCGGGATGGGATACCACGGCGAGGTGGCCAGACAAACGATCTTTCTCATTTCGATTCCTCCAGAAGCTCCCGCGCGGCCGTCTCATTTTCCGCCGAGAGGGTTTTCAGCCGGTCCGTCGAATAGGGCTGCGCTGCCTGCATGGTGTCCTCTACCAGCCGGCACAGCGCAGGCTTTGTCACGTCCGCGAGCTCCATGCAGTGCTCCTGACCGAGATAGGCCATGAAGCCCGTGACCTTCGGGTCATACGACACCGCGGCGAGCGGCGCGCCGACGGACGACGCGAAGATCAGCGCATGCAGACGCATGGACACGATCACCCGCATCTTCTGCATCATGCCGATGGTCAGCTGCTCATCCCGCGGTGCGGGCAATACGACGGTCCTGCAGGTCAGCATGCTGGCCGCGGTGCGGTTGATCTCCAGATCCCGCGTCGGCTCCAGCGCGACGAAAACGGGCGTCAGACCATAGGTCTTGTTTACATAATCAGCCGCATCCACGATCGCCTGCAGATGCTGCGAGAGGTTTTTCCACGGCCGCAGGACGAACATGGCGTACTTGCCGTCCGGGTCCAGGTCATTGCTCAGGAAATAGCTGTCCACCGCGCCGCCGGAGGCCGGCTGCAGCAGCAGGGCCGGGTCGGCCGTGACGGTGATCTTCGGCTCCGTCACGCCCATGTCCGCAAGCTCCCTGCGGGAAAGATCTTCCCGCAGCGTGATGCGGTCGACGCAGCGGTTGAGGATGCGGGCAGTATGGCGGCGATTCGCCTCGCCGCTCACCGGGCCGATGCCGCAGCCGTACATCATGACGCGGCAGCCCGCGGCGTGGGCCATGCGGATGGTAGTGAGATAATAATTGAGTGAGCGCGTGCTCGTCTCGTTCTGGATGAGACTGCCGCCGCCGGAGACGAACAGCTTCGCCTTCCGCATGAGCGGCCAGAACGCGAACGGGTCGAAAACATGCACCGAACCGACGTGATAGCACAGCCTCGTCTGCGCCGGGTCGTGCGACATGACATAGATGGGCATATCCCGGTCGATAGCCTTGAGCTGCGCGAGAATGGCCTTCAGGATCGCATCGTCGCCAGCGTTGCCCTTGCCGTAGGCGCCGCAGATGAGCACGCCGGATTTTTTCTTCTTCGGCTGCGCGGTGCGGCGCAGGATGGTCTGGTAGATCTCGATCTGCTTGCCGACGGTCGCGTCGATGGAGAATTCGTGCGAAGCTTTTTCGTAGAGATTCTCGCCCAGCTGCTCGCGCATGGCGCGCGATTCGGCCAGCCGCGTCATGCACGCGCCGAGCGCCTCCGCGTTCTGCGGATGGAACAGCAGCCCGGTCACGCCGTGCTCGATGATATACGGAATGCCGCCGACATTCGACGCGATGGTCGCGCAGCGCATGCGCGCGCCTTCGGTGATGGCGTAGGGGAAGGTCTCGGAGATGGACGTGAGCGTGTTGACGTCGAGCGCGTGGTAGAAACTGTCCATATCCGTGACCCAGCCCGCAAAACACGACCGTGCCCTGCGGGCAGGTCTGCGCAGCAAGTGCTTCGAGCATCTGGCGCTGCTCGCCCTCGCCCGCGATCAGCAGGCGGATATTCGGGTGATCTTTGACGGCGATGGAAAAGCCGCGGATGAGCGTCGGCATATCCTTGACCGGGTCGAGCCGCGCGGCGATGCCGAAGACGACGGTATCGTCCTGCACCTCCAGGCCAACCGAGCGCAGATAGTCCTCCCGCCCGAGCTTCAGCGTGACCGGGGTAAAATCGATGCCGTTGTAGATGGCAAACATCGTCTGCGGGTCAAAGCCTCGGGAGATGAGCAGCTGGGCCATCGCGTCGGATACGCCGATGTGATAGTCGAACATGCGCAGCGCGATGGTATTGATCGTGCCGTAGGTCAGGCGGTGCAGGGGCCTGCCGAGATAGTCCAGCCGGTAATCGGAATGGACCGTCGTGACGATCGGCACGCGGACCTTCCGGCGAAGGATCGCGCCGGTCAGATTTGCGCGCGCGCCGTGGCAGTGGATAATCTGAAAGCCCTCCTCACGGATCATCTGCGTGAGCCGCCCGATAGCCGCGCCGACGGAAACCTCCATCACGCAGGTGTCGATACCAAGCTTCCGGGCGTCCTCGGCAAATTCACCCTCGCGGAAACAGACGAGCCGCACCTGCTCCGTCTTTCCAAGACCATGCAGCAGCGACAGCACGTGCGTCTTCGCGCCGCCGATGTCGCCGCCCGAGATCAGTGTTATCACTTTCATATTGGAACCCTCATTTTTGAATTACCACTTGTTTCTTGCGGTAAGATACAGTAAAATAGAATATCGTGCCGGTATCCGGCACTTTGATTATACCCTATGAAAGAAAGCAAATCAAGCAAACTCTTTGGGAGGTACCGCATGAAACTCATTGATGAAAAAGGCCGTCTGTTCGGTAAGATCAATCTGATCGACCTGCTGGTCGTGATCCTGATCGTCGCTGTGATCGCGGCCGTTGCATGGAAGCTGGGCGGCAGAAAGGCCGCGGCCGCCGTGACCGGCTCTGCGAAGAAGGCCGTCTATACCGTCGAGATCGAAGACGTCCCTGCCGATATCGCCGCATATGCTGAGACGCAGACCGGCAAATCGCTGGTCAACGACTCCAAGGTCATCGCCGCCGTCATCACAGACGTCCGCAGCGAGATCTATAACGCCGACAATGGCCACCAGACGCTGTTCATCACCGTCGAGGCCGACGCCTTTTTCACCGGCAACGTCTACAAGGTCGGGCCGCAGGAGGTGCGCGTGGGCTATGAATACATCCTCAAGACGAGCGAGTTTGAGCTGACGGGTCTGATCTGTGCGCTGGAGGTCACCGATGGCTGAGCTGCTGACATCGAGCCTTCTGTGGCGGGTGCTGCTCGCCATCGGCGGCTGGTTTTCGGCGCTGGCGCATTCGAGCAAAGTTCTGGCCTTCCTGAGCCGCACCTGGCGCTCGAGCCGGACGCGCGCGTGGTGCATCCGGCGGCTGGCGAGCGCTGACGCGCCGACGCGCGAAAGCCGGGCAGCGAAGCGCTTTGAACGGCTGAACGCCCGCCTTGCCGCGCGGCACGGGCTGAAGGACTGCCTGGATCACTCGCTGCTTTGCCGCATCTGGCGCTTTTTCGTGCGTTGCGGGCAAAACAGCCGCCTGTTCTCCTGGCTGTTTTCTGACGGGCTGCACGGCGTGATTCTTGTTCGCGCTCTCCATGTATGTCATCATCGACTATGTGCTGCGCGATCTGCTGGCCGTGCCGGTCTTGTCGTCGTGCTGGGATGAATGCCTGATGCTGCTGGCGCTGGGCTGCGTGGTCTATGAGCGCCTCGGCCGCGAAACGCCGCTGCAGACCGGCTGCAATCCGTTGGATCTGCCGGTGTGCATATTCCTGACGGTCTGCTTCGTTCTCATGAACGTCGTCACGCCGTACTACTCCATCCAGATCTCCGGCTTCCGCGCGACGGTGCAGTACATGCTCTGGTTCTTCCTCGTCACGCGCCTCGTGCATGACGACAGGGACTTTATGCGCGTGTATCTTGCGCTCGTGGTGCTTGCGACGGTGATCGCGCTGCACGGCGTGTACCAGTATATCGTTGCCGTGCCCATCCCGGCCAGCTGGATGACCCATACCGAGACCGCCGTCCGCACCCGCGTCTACTCCATCTTCGGCAGCCCCAACATCATGGGCGATTTCATGACCATGTTCGCCCCCATGGCGGCCGGTCTTGCTTACTGCACGAAAAAACCGGAAGCTGCAGATCGCTGCGTGGATCTGCGCGCTCTGCATGTGCTTCGGCTGCCTGTTCACGATGTCGCGCGCCTCGTGGGTCGCGATGGCGATCGCCGTCGTGATCTTCGTCCTGCTGGTCGACCGGCGGCTGCTCGCGCTGCTGCTGGCCGCAGCCTGCGTGGCCTGCACGCTGCCGTTCGTGCGCAGCCGTATCGGCTTTTTGTTCACGGCTGATTTTGCCGAGGCCAATACCTCCGGCGGCCGCGCCGGGCGCAAGCTCGTCGCGCTGACGCTGCTCGAGCAGCGCGGGAAGCTGACCGGCGTGGGGCTCGGTATGTTCGGCGGCGCTGTCGCCATGCAGAATCAGGTCATCGACCATCAGGACTATTTCTACGTCGACAATTACTACCTCAAGCTCATGATCGAGATGGGCTATACGGGTCTGGCCGCATTCGTTCTGACCGTGCTCGGCTTCCTTGCGAACGCCTGCCGCGCGCTCTACCGCACGGCGCAGCAGAAAAAGCAGGGGCTCAGCCGCCTGTATCCGCTGTGCGGGGATCTTCGCGGGACTCTGCGGTGTGTTGGTCCACTGCGGGTTTGCGAAAACATCTTCGAAGAGCCGTATATGATGGCCTATTTCTGGTCGCTGGCCGGGCTTCTCATGTGGGCCGGCTTCCTGCGCCAGACGCCCGGGGGAGGTGCAGGCATGACGCCGATCGTTCTCGCCGTCCACTTCCCTGCCAAGCAGCTTTCCAAGCTCCGCATGGCCGCCATGCGGCTGGGCGCGAAGGTCCGCGTGGTGGAAAAATGGGAGTATCTCAATGCCGTCGGCGCGCTGACCGGTGATCTTAGCAGCTTCGAGACCTTTTATGACGGGGAGGATTTCTCCGGTCAGCTTCTCGTCTTCGCCCACTTCACCGACGAGCGGCTGCAGCTGTTTCTGCAGGCGATGAAGCAGAGCAAGCTTCCGCCCGTGGCGCTCAAGGCCGTCCTGACCGATGAAAACAAGGGCTGGACCATTCTGGAGCTGCACGAAGAGCTTCTGAAGGAGCATCAGGCGCTGCATTCCTGAAAAAAACAAAGACCCCTGTACCGGGTGTTGCTCCGGTACAGGGGCTTTTTGGTTGTTTGTGATGGGAAATGCTTATCCGAGAGCTTCCAGCGGATCGACGTATTCGCCGTTCACCTGCACGTCCAGATGCAGGTGCGGGCCGGTCGCCCAACCGGTCGCGCCGGAACGGCCGATGATCTGGCCCTGCCGGACGCTGTCGTCCTCCGAGACAAGGCGCTCGCTCAGGTGGCTATAGGTCGTCAGCATGCCGTCCGCGTGCTGAATGGTGATCTGGTTGCCGTAGACCATGTCATACGTACTAGCTGCAACGGTTCCGTCTGCAACGGCCAGCACGCTGCTCTCCTCCGCCGCCTCCAGATCGACGCCGGCGTGGAACGCCTGCTTGGCCGCTCCATCCACGCTGACACCCGCGACGTCCCTGTAACCGAAGCTCTGCAGCACAGCTGCGTCCGCGTCTTCCAGCGGGAAGACGTACTGCGGCTGTGCCGCCGGTTCGGGTGCGGCGTCCGCGGGCTGGCTTTCCTCGATGGAAGCCGTCTGCGGGATCTCGAGCGTGACTTCGTCCGGGGTGTCCGCCTCCGGCTGTGCCGTCTGCACCGGAGCGGCCGGGGCTTCCGGCGCAGCGGCCGGTTCCGCCTGCGTGGCGAAGACCGTCACAACGGCGGCCGCCAGCACAACGGCCAGAATGGTCAGATAGACTGGGATCTTCTTTGCTTTCATGATTGCCTGGATCCTTTCTTCCGCCGCGGGCTTTCCAAATCCGCTGCAGAGCGGATGCGGCTGCGCCTGCCGCGCGGCAAGCTCCAGAAGTGTCAGCGCGTACGTTTTACGCCGGTCCCTGCCGAGATAGCGGAGCGTCAGGGCGTCGCAGGCCAGCTCCAGATCCCGGTTGGCCAGCAGGACCATCCCCCAGCAGACCGGGTTCCACCAGTACACGCACAGACACAGGGTAAACAGGAGCTTCCGCAGGCAGTCCCTGCGGCGGATATGCGCAAGTTCATGGGTCAGGATCATCCGCAGCGCCTCCCGGTCGGCCAGCAGGTCTGCCGGGAGCAGGACGACCGGCCGCCGGACACCATAGGTCAGCGGCGCACGGCTGTCCGTTGTGCAGCGAATGACAGGAGGACGCCGGAAGCCGAAGGCTTTCACGCAGCTGTCGACCGTTTCGTTCCCGACCGGAGCCGCGCCGGCGAACCGGCGCGTGAACCGGAGCCAGCCGACAAGAAAATACGCGCCCAGCAGCAGCGCCCCCGCCGCCCAGATCAAACCGGGCAGAGAAAGCCGCGCCGCGGCCTCCTGCGCTGCGGGAGCCGCTGTCAGGGATGGAAACGGCGTCAGGTTTTCGGAGATCTGCGCGGCCGTCCGGGCCGCACGGCTTTCACCTGCGGTCAGATTCCAGACGCTCAGCGCGGACGGCAGCCGCACCGGCAGCAGCAGCCGAAACGCCGCCGCGCACCACAGCGCCGGAAACAGCGCCCGCGGCAACCGTTTTCCGGCGGTCAACCGCAGCAGCGCGATCACGAGGATCATCACACTGCCGCTCACCGCCGCAGCTGGAACCCGCTCATCCCTCCTGCGCCTCCACCAGCGCACGCAGGCGTTCCAGCTCCTCTTTCTTGAGCTTTCCGCCCGCTCAGGACCGACGCGAACAGCAGCTCTGCCGAGCCGCCAAAGACCTTGTCGAGCAGTGTATCCGCCTCCTCCTCCCGCTGCGCCTGCCTCCTTCGTGATGCAGGCATGGCAGAGGAAATTCGGCTCGCGCCGCTCGATGGCGCCCTTTTCCACGCATTTCTTGATGACAGTATAGGTCGTGTTCTTGTTCCACCCGGCGGAATCGGCCAGCCGCAGCGAGAGCTCCTTCGCCGTGGTATCGCCGTCCTGCCACAAAACCTCCATGACCTTCCACTCCGAATCAAACAGCTTCATCGGGTGTCCTCCTTTCAGACTATTGCAATCGTCTATGTACAGACTATCACAATAGTCTCTATTTGTCAACCCCTGTTTTTGTCATCATCAGCCGGTAGCAGTTCCCCTCGGCGCGGTACTGATAATCGACCGCTACACCGTCCACGACGGTGCTGAACGCCTCCTGCGGCTGCGCTTTCAACCGTTTCGTCACGTCCATGATCGCGCGGTTGAAGCAGATATGTCCCTTCTGCGCGCCCGCGAAAGCATTCAGTGCCAGCTGTATCAGTCCGGTCGGCCGGGCACCGAATGCAGCGCCGCCGTCGGCCTCGATGCAAACGCTTTGCAGCCTCCCGTTTTCATCCGTCTCATAGCCGAACGGCGGTACATTCATCAAGAGAAACGTGTTTGTGTCCCTGCTCGTCCAGACTCCGTCCCTGGTCAATTTTCCTGCATTCTGCGTGCTGAGCTGGGATGCGCTGCGGTTAAAGTTAGCCGCGAACTGCGCGATGGTGATCTCACCGCAATAGCGCGGGCCGATGGCCGCGAGGAGCCGCAGACGCCCGCGGCAAGCATGACCGCCGCCGCCAGGATCGCGGCAAGCCCGCGCTGCCAGCCAAACGGCTTTGCCGTCTGCTCGACTCCCTCTTCCCAGTCAAGCGGTTCTTCCTTCTTTTCCGCGCAGCAGCTCTTATACAGGCGCACCCAGCAGTAAATGGGGGTCCCCGCGCCAAAGCCGCGCCAGATGAGCCGCGCCGTCCGGTCCAGCCCCTCGGAGTAGCGCAGCTTTGCGCCGCTGAGGTTCCGGACTGACAGGCCGAGCAGCCACTTGCCAAGCGTCGTTCCGGTTCTTTTTCAGCAGCAGCGGCTCGAGCAGGAGCATGGTCAGAAGTGCCAGAAAATCGTTTAACAGCGTCACGCCGCGATTTCCCGCCGCGCACAGACCGGCAGACGTCAGGATCACCATCCACGTCAGATCGTACAGAAGCAGATCGATCATCCGCGCGAAAAACCGCCGCCAGGGCGCATGCAGCTTCGGCTGCACGTCCTGCTGCACGGCTGTCTGCGCGCCGGCTTCCAGCGCCGCAAGATAGCGCCCGGTGTCTAGCGTCGCATAGTCCGCGTGCGCCCGTAGCATCGCGCGTGCGACCTCCTCTGCACGCACGAGCGTCCGCTGTTCTTCCTGCATCGCAGACAGGCGGCTTTCAAGCGCTTCGCCCAGCGCCGTCTCCCCTGCCGAGAGCTTCCGGATCTCGTCGATCCCAAGCCCCGCGCGCGCAGCAGCCGGATCTTATGCAGCGTGTCAAGGTCCGATCTTGTATAATCGCGGTAGCCGTTTTCCATGCGGTTCGGCGTGAGCAGTCCTTCGGATTCATAAAAACGGATGTTCGCGCGCGTCATGCCGGACAGCGCTTCGATCTCACGAATGGTCATATGCATCCCTCCTGCCGTCACTGTAGCGTATCAAGCGGCTTTACAGTCAAGTCTTTTTCCAGAATAACAGAATTCTTATTTCTTGTAAACGGGAATCTGGACTTGCCGGTCGGACATAGGCTTTCTCTGGAGGTGAAAGCTTATGCTTTCCGCAGCAGTATGGCTGATGCTCAGCAGTATGCTCACATCCCTGCGCATTTCGGGCGGCGGCTCCTTTCCGAAGCCGCTGACCGCCGAGGAGGAGCGCATGTACCTGCAGCGCAGCGCAGCAGGCGATCTGGAAGCCCGCAACATCCTCATCGAACGCAACCTCCGCCTCGTCGCGCACATCATGAAAAAGTACTATTCTCAGTCCGCCGATCAGGAAGACCTGATCTCCATCGGCACCATCGGCCTCATCAAAGGCATCTCCACCTTCGACGCTGCCAAAGGCGCCCGCCTCGCCACCTACGCCGCAAGATGTGTAGAAAATGCTATACTATCGCAGCGGAACAAACGGCAGTTGAGGTGGAAAACCATGAACCTTTTGGGGCAAAATGGTCTATGTTCTGCCGCTTGAAAGTCCGCAGCTATGTATTGGCTGCGAATGTTGCAGGTACGTTAAAAGTTGCGCCGCTTCAAATTCTCAAGTTCCCGGTCGTCCTTCCACATAAGTTTTTGGATGCTGAGAAGTTCAATCTGCGGTTTTCGGACGCATCCGAGATCACGGAAATTGCGGACAAGCTGCGGTGGTATCGTTATCAAAAAGGACTTCGTCAGCGTGACGCGGCGGACTATGCGGGCATCGACCGCAGTACCTACATCCATTATGAGGAGGCAGGGCGGGACTTTTATCCGAAGGAGCATATGGAGAAGCTGGCGGAGCTGTTTGAAGTGCCGCTTGAGAATTTGCTGGATGACTATAACCTGTTTCTGCTGCGGGGACAGGGGGCGCAAATCAAAGCCATACGTCAGCGGCTCGGCTTGACGCAGAAGGCATATGCAGCGCAGTTTGGCGTCCCGCTGCAAAAGTTCAAGCGATGGGAACAGGGTACCGTGCAGATTTTCAAGTCCACATGGGAGAAGTATTTCAAACAGACATAACCATAGCAAAACGAGCAGACCGGCTGTTGAGGCTGGCCTGCTCGTTTGCTATGTATTATTGCTGCGCTTTCAGATGTTTCACGGCTGCGTCTACCAGTTCCAGCTTCTGCTCCGTGGAACAGGGCAGCTTCTGGATAGATTTCAGCGCCTGCTCGGACTGGAACTTCGCCAGCTCCTGCCCGAGCTCCTGCTGCGCCTGCTTTGATTTCGGGAAAATCAGAAATACTTCCATGGCTGCCCCTCCTTTCCAGAGCGTTTTCTTCTTCAATCTATGCGTGTGTTCCGGCTGCTATGTAGACAAATAGAACTCGATTTCGCGGCTGCGAGGGAAATCGTATTGCTATGTGCCTTCTGCGGTGCGGGAATGCTTGCAATTCAAGGGCTTTTTGACCCTGAATTGTCTACGCCCGACCGCCGTTTGCGGGCGGATTTCGCCTTCTGCTGACGGTGGATATCCTTGGCGCAGGCGGGGCAGTATTTTGCCCTCCCGGAGCGGGCGAGGATGCCCGTGCCGCAGACTTCGCAGCGGCGCAGCTTCTTGGGGCTGAGGATGGTCTGTTCCAGCTTCGGCTGCTGCGGCAGCACGGCGCGGCGAAACCACCGGCATAGTAGGCTTCGAGAGATGTGCTGTGGACAAACGCCGTCCAGCAGCAGGCAGTCGCCGCCTGAAAAGTTGCAGCAGCGCTTCGTAAGCCCTCGCACACTGCGGAGTTGCCCCGGCGTCAGGCGAAAGAGCGTGCCATCCGGCAGCCGCTCGATGGGGTCAAGCTTGTGCATCTTCGCCCTCCTTTGTGATGAGCTTTGCGTCCGCTAGGTAGTTCAGCGTAATGAGGGCGGGTTTGCCCAAACCCTGCTTGCGCCGAACAATCAAACCACTGTACTCCAGCTCCCGGAAGATCCGCGTGGCGCTCTGACGGCTGCGGTGGAGTTTGGTTTGCGCCTGTTCCAGGGTGAAGTACAGCCGAATCGTGCCGTCCGGCTCGACGTAGCCGTTCTGCCGGGAAATGCTAGCTCTGTCCAGCAGCAGCGCGTAGAGTACCTTCGCATCGTTGCTGATGCCCCGCAGGGCTTCATCTTGGAGAAGGAACCTCGAGAGCGGCACATAGGACGCCGCTGGGCTCTGCGCTGTGAGCTTGCAAAAAGTTTTCATCTGACCTCCTATCCCATCCATCAATCCATCCATTTATGTGTTGATTGATTCTCTTGTATCTTGATTTATTTCTTATTAGTTAGAGGATGAATTTCAGCCCCGATGGAGGGCACGAAAACCGTCGTCCTGAAATCCGGTTGCGGAACGCTCTGGAGCGTCAGCTTGTCCACCGTCTGAAAAACCGGTGACGGAAAACCCCACATGGAAAACCCCGTTGTGGTCAAACCTCATCTCTCTGCCGCACTTTCAGCAGTTCCCAGATCTCTGCTTGCCGCGCTTTCAGTTCGGCAACGTCGTCTTCATAGCAGCGCCCGGTGCTGTTGATGCGGCGGCAAATCTGGTTGATGTTCGAGGCGGCACGGCTGATGGCAGCAGCCAGTTTCTTCTGCTCGGTGTAATCCACTTTGATGATATAGCCGTCGATCACCATCTTGCGGGCATACGCGCCGAAGTTGTGCGTCCCCAACTGGCGCATTTTGTGCTGGATGAGATTCAGCTCCTGCTCGTTCAGGCAGATTTCCTTGCGGATAGGTCGTGTGCGGTCCGGCATGAGGCTCACCCCTTCAGGTGCAGCCCGAAGGCACCGTTTTCTTCCAGAATTTCCAGATAGCCGTTGCCGGCGAGTTCAGCAAAAACCGGAGCGACTTTTTCGGGCGGAAGGGTCAGAGCATCTGCAAGCTCCTGCGCACTCAGACCGCCGTCCTCGAAGGTGTACAAGAGCGCGCCGGTGAGTTTGGCTTCTGCGGAGAGGTTCGTATCCAGCAGGAGGCGGTGGGTACAGCGGTCATGTGAGTGTGGTTGTAGTAAGTGATCATAATTTTTCTCCTTTCGATTTTGAAAAACTTTGTTTGAAGGGCGGCTTGGAAGCGAAGCTGTTTGCCTTTCACTTTACAACGGACAATTTTCAAAGAGAAAACAGGGGTCGAGAGAAAATTATTTTCCCCTTCTATATAACCAACGGACAAAATAAATCAGAGTGTCACGATTTTTGTCTCACGGACGTTTTCCTCTCTACCTTTTAACGGACACTTTTCCTCAAAAACTTGGCACCCTCTTTCAAAAAAACTTTTCCTGCCCCTGATTCCCCCTCTACTTAGCTAAGTGAATCAGAGGCCGGTTTTGTCCCAGATTTCTCGAAAAAGTTTCGGAGACGGCGAAACAATCTCTGTGCATTGCTTCAAATTGCCCTTTCTACTTTCCAACGGACAAAATGATGCGGAGTGTCACGGTTCTGTCGTAACGAGGGCAAAAAAGAAGCGCCTGCCACTACGACAAGCGCTTTGGTTTTGCATCAGTTATTCGAGCAAATCCTCTATGTTCCTTTGATCGTATTCAGTTTTCTGCATCAGCCGACAGACACCATCTGCCTCGTCCCGCTGCTGCAAGAGCTGGGCGAACGCCCGATAGAGTGCGGCCTGCCGACGCTCGATCACGCTGCGATTCTGCTGCATGGCATCCGCTGCTTTGCGGATGGACAGCCCCTCGGAAAAGCGTTTCCGGAAGAGAGCGGCGTAGTCGTTGAGCACCGTTTTGAGTGATTGCTGGGCAAACGCAAGATCCTCACACATGGCCTGATATGCCTCGCGGTTGGATACGCCGATGTACTGCTTCCGTTCCCGGATGAGCTTGTATCGCCGCAGATCCATCCTGTAGTTTTCACAGATGTCCTTGGCGTATTCGTAGTAGGTTCTGTTGCAACGGATGGCGCGCTCCGCGTACTCGTCATCAACGTAAGTGAAGGGCTTGCTCTTGGGCTCAGGAAAGCCGTCTTCATACACTTCGCGGACGGTGCCTTCGTCGATCTCGCGCCGGGTCTGGCGGACGTATTTATCCCGCAGCACACCATCGACTTCGACCTGCTCGCAGAAGGAGGTGTACCGGATGAGGTAGTAATGCTCGTTGTCTTCTTTGGAAAAACTGGCGTCCTTGCAGACCACGATGGACTCGCCGGTGTCGATGTCCTTGAGCACCCGGACAACGAAGATGGGCTTTCCGTCGTATCGCTTGTAAAACCCGGCAAATACCCGTTTGAGTGCCATAAGAAAGCCCTCCTTCCGCCGATTTTCTTACAGTATAGCACAGATTTCGGCGGAGAGAAAGAGCGGCGTTGGGACGGAGAAAATTAGGATTTGAGAGAATAGCAAGCACAGCCGCTGTCCGGACACGCGGCGATTTTGGGAGTATCCCAAGCCCTTATTCCTGACTGGAAATATATGTCGAACTGTGCAGAAAAGCCCCTTGAGAGGCGGCTCAAGAAGCATCCCAGCGTAGATACAGTCCCCGTACTGCACGGATACCGCCTGCGCTTTTCCGTAAACCTGTTGTACATATCGTGCCTCCTTTTCGCGTTCGCCATGTTGGCTTCTATCATCACCCATATGGTAGCGTAACCCGAAAGAAAAGGTTAACGTGCGCAAAACAGATTTTGCAAGCTTAATAGCGCCGATGTGAGGAACGAATCATCATCGATGCGATGGTTATTATATTGCCGTATCGCAGAAAACATTTTCGCCAAATCGCAGGATTTACTTGAATTGACGCGCTGATCCGCTATAATACAGTCAATCTATAGCGTGGAGGGACTCTATATGGCAAGTTATAAGCCGAGAGTGATTGACTTGACTATTGCAAATCGCCTGAGAAACAAAGGCGCGATCCTTGTGGAAGGAGCAAAATGGTGCGGGAAAAACAACCACCTGCGAACAGCATGCCACCAGCATTTTGTATATGAGCGACCCGGATCGGGTAAAGCAAAACCTCCAGTTGGCGGATATCAGTCCTCGTTCCCTCCTCCAGGGTGAGACGCCGCGCCTGATCGACGAATGGCAAATGGCTCCCAAGCTGTGGGATGCTGTGCGGTTTGAAGTGGATCACCGGGACGGCTTCGGGCACTTTCTGTTGACCGGTTCTGCTGTGCCAGTGGAGATGGAGCAGGTGCATCATACGGGTACCGGCCGCTTTGCGTGGATCAAGATGCGGCCCATGAGCCTGTACGAATCTGGCGAGTCCTCTGGCGCAGTCAGTCTCAGGTGCGTTGTTTTCCTCCGATGATAAACCAATCTTTGCGGAAAACAAGTCTACACTGGAGGATATTGCATTTCTCATCTGTCGCGGCGGCTGGCCCCAAGCGACCTTCCTGGAGGGCGACGATGCACTGGTACAAGCCTTTGACTACCTGGATGCAGTTGTGAAGTCCGATATCAGCCGAGTGGACGGCGTTTCCCGCAATGAGACCCGCGCACGGCTCTTGATGCGTTCTCTTGCGCGTCATCAGGGAACACAGGCACCGAACACCACGATCTGCGAGGATATCAACGTCAGCGACGATATGGAGCTGAGTAAGGATACCGTTGTTTCCTATACGAATGCGCTGAAAAAAGATCTTTGTGATAGAGGATTGCCCTGCCTGGAGTCCGAACCTTCGCTCCAAGACAGCGATCCGCACATCTGACACACGCTATTTTGTCGATCCTTCTATCGCCACTGCAGCGCTGGGCATTGGCCCAGGTGATCTGCTGAACGACCTTGAAACCTGCGGCCTGTTCTTTGAAACGCTTTGCATCCGCGATCTGCGCGTCTACGCGGAAGCACTGGACGGCAGTGTGTATCATTTCCGTACCAAAGAGGGCTTGGAGTGCGACGCCGTTATCCACCTGCGCAACGGAAGCTATGGCCTTGTAGAGGTCAAGCTCGGCGGAGACAGGCTCATTGAGGAAGGTGCGCATACGCTGAAGATTGTCGCTGATAAGATCGATACAACAAAAAATGAAAGAGCCCTCCTTCCTGATGGTTTTGACCGGCACCTCCCCTTATGCCTACCAGCGCAAGGACGGCGTGTATGTGGTACCCATCACAGCGCTGAAGAATTAGGGGAGCCTATAATAATGCCGATAGCGTTTCGGTACCTTGGATTATAGAACGAACAAGGAGCAGACGATTATGATAGATGTCTCAAATTTGAAAGACACCTTAAAACTCTGGGATTTATTGCGCATGGCGATATACATGAGAAGGTATTTCCTGAAATTGGGTGCAGCCTGAAAGTAGATTTCCAAGCAAAAAGACTGATTTATCCAAATGAAATAAAGGGCAGAGAGCGCAACGATGGTTTTGATCAGAAAGAGAACTTCGTTGTATTTGAATGCGTATGCCGTCTTTTGTCAAAAGGATATCGTCCGGAACATATAGAGCTGGAAAAAGAGTGGCATCTTGGGCACGACGCCAAAGGCGGACGCGCCGATATTTGCGTGACCGACACAAGCGGAAATATGCTTTTCATTATCGAGTGCAAAACCTGGGGCAGAGAGTACGACAAAGCGCTTAATAATACAAAAAGCGACGGAGCGCAGTTGTTCTCCTATTGGCAGCAGGAGCAGTCTTGCAAATGGCTTGTTTTGTATGCCTCTGATTTGAAGGGCGGCTGTATTGTACATAAAGCATCTACGATTGACTGTTCCGACGACGCAAATATCGTCCTGCTTTCAAAAAAGGATAAGTCCATCAAGCTCTATCGGGATGCGAACACCGCATCAGCCAAGTATGAAGCCTGGAAAGAGACCTATGGAAGGCAGATCCATGATGATCTGATCTTCTCCAAGGATTCCGTTGCCTATCAAATTGGGGTAAAACCGCTTCGGAAAAAGGACCTTTGCGATTTCACGCCAGATGACAAAATTGTCAATAAATTTGAAGAAATCCTGCGGCACAATAATGTAAGTGACAAGGAAAATGCCTTCAATAGACTTGTTGCGTTGTTCATTTGTAAGCTTGTCGATGAAAGCATAAAGGATGAAGACGACGAAGTAGAATTTCAGTATAAGCAAGGAACGGATACATACGAGACTCTGCAAGATCGACTCCAGCGGCTGCACCGGGACGGTATGGAGAAATTCATGCGCGAGGAAATACTCTACGTTTCCGCTGATTATCCAGAATGGCTATTCTCAACATATATCGGTTCCAAACGCAAAAAAAAGCGATTGAGAATCTTCAGAATACGATCCATATTCTGAAATTCTACTCGAACAATGATTTTTCGTTCAAAGATGTCCACAATGAAGAACTGTTCTATCAAAACGGAAAGATTCTCGTTGAGATGGTGCAGTTGTTTGAGAAATACAGAATTGTCTATCCGTCAAAGCATCAATTCCTGGGCGATCTCTTTGAGCAGCTGTTGAACAAGGGCTTCAAGCAAAATGAAGGACAATTCTTTACGCCGATACCGATCACTCGGTTCATTTGGGATAGTCTGCCTGTTGATCGGATGGTAAAGTCTGACAGGGGAAACGTTTATCCAAAGGTCATTGACTACGCCTGCGGGGCCGGACATTTTTGACTGAAGCTATCGAAGCGATCAATTATTTCGCACAGTCAGATGGAAATAATGCATGGGTCAGAGATCACATTTACGGAATCGAAAAAGACTATCGTCTTGCCCGCGTTGCAAAAATATCGCTGTTTATGAACGGCGCGGGAGAGGGCAACATTATTTTCGGCGACGGGTTGGAAAACGTACCTGATAAGGGGATTGAGAACGGCACTTTTGATATTCTGGTTGCTAATCCGCCATATGCAGTAAAAGATTTCAAGCAGCATTTACAACTTAAAAACAACAGCTTTACGCTTCTTGACCGAATCGGCATGAACGGCGGAGAAATCGAAACGCTGTTTGTGGAGCGAATTGCACAGCTGCTGAAGCCGCAGGGAGTCGCGGCGGTGATCCTACCGAGTTCTATTCTCTCGAATGACAGCGCAAGCTACACCGGCGCCCGGGAGCAGCTTTTGCAGAATTTCTATATCCGCGGTATTGCCGCCTTCGGTTCCAAAACCTTTGGCGCGACCGGGACTAATACCGTTGTGATGTTTCTGGAAAATTTAATGAACCGCCGAAACAGATTGACCTGTCAGCGGATTCTGTGGATGCGGTTTTCAGCGGTGCAGAGCTTGCCGGATGGAAAGATAGGGACATTTTCGAGGCATATCTTGCACAGATTGATATCGACGAGAATGAGTACAGAGCCTTTTTGAATAAATCCCTTTCCATTGCCGGTCTGGAAGCATCAGAATACTTCAAAATGTATGTGGTGGCATTTGCCGATTCTTCGGATGCAAGGAACCTGCTGAAAGCAAAAGCATATCAGCAAAAAAGCGCTGACGAGCAGGCAGCCGTGTATCTGGAAAGATTGTATTCGTACATTTTCTCCATTGAGCGGGAAAAAGCTGTTTTATTTCTCGCTGGTGTATCAGCAGACAACCGTGATCATTACCGCTCCGGCAGACAACCTGGCGCAGAAGGAATTCCTCGGATATGACTGGTCAAACCGCAAAGGCAACGAGGGCATTCAGATCATCACGCCAGGCGGCAAGATGTATGACGATGCAGATCGCGCGGCAGAGGGAACTCTGGCCAATGCAGTCAAGGTATCTTTTGAAGGATTAGTTCCGTAGTTTAGTGAAGACCAGCTTGTTTACGGAGCCGCTGTTGCCACAAAAAATATGTTGGATTATTCCAGAGCTGGTTTCAATAAGTCTATCAGAATAAGCGTAAACAAGAAGATTGTTATCGAAAGTAAATATCCTCTGAAAACGATCGATGAATTACAGGTGCTATTAAAGCGCGGAAAGTCACCGACATACGGCGATTCGAAAGTACAAATCATTAAATCCGGTCAGGCACGTGGGTATCGGGATTTTGATTTTTCATCGAAATACTATCTTGCTAAGGATACTGAGATCGATGAGCGGAAGCTTCAAAAGGGAGATATATTGATCAATTCGACAGGTGTTGGAACGGCAGGCCGCGTAACCCTTTTTGAGTTGGACGGCGATTATGCGGCAGACAGCCACATCACAATATTCCGCCCCAACAGCGAAGTATTACCCGCTTTTTTGTGTTATTGGTGCTGTCGTCAGTTGTCGGATTCAAAACGCTTGAGAAGATGGCAGATGGTTCAAGCGGACAAGTTGAGTTGTCTATTGAGACCATAAAAAGCATTAAGGTCCCAGTTCCACCTATTCCCGTTCAACAGGAGATTGTAGATGCATGTGCCAAAATCGACGAGGAATTCAATACTACCCGCATGAGTATTGAGACCTACAGGCAGAAGATAGCCGATCTGTTTGCAAAACTTGATGTTGTTATGTCAACCGGTGGGGGGTACAAACTGAGCCTGTCTGATACAGAAAAATTCAGCATTGCTATTGGTAAGCGGGTTTTTGGGCAAAGAGCTTGTATCAAATGGTAAAATTCCGTTTACAGCGCCAATGTCACTGCGCCGTTTGGCTTTATTGACAAGCTGCTGATCACGGATTTCTCTGTTCCCTCTGTGTTGTGGGGAATCGACGGAGACTGGATGACCAGCTACTTGCCTTCAGACATGCCGTTCTATCCCACAGATCACTGCGGCGTTCTCCGCTGCAAGAACTCTGCAGTAAATCCCCGCTATCTTGCTCATATTCTTGAGGTTGAAGGCAGGAAAATGGGATTCTCACGGGCGTATCGTGCTTCCATCGACAGAGTGCATGGAATTGCATTTACCGTTCCTGATATTTCAATACAAAACAACGCTATGTCGAAAGTAGAGGACTATGAAATGGCTATAAAAGAATTGGAAGGGTCTTTAGAAAAAAAATAGCTTCTCGAAGAAGTGAGATTATTAGAAAAGCATTAGCGGAGTGACTGTTTGACGGTGCTATATTTTAAGTGAAAGAACCGGAGGAGATTACATGGATAAAACAGGAGTTATTTACATACTGACCAATCCGTCTCTTTCCTGAATATGTAAAAATCGGGTATGCAGACGATATCGACAAGCGGCTGCAGCGGCTCAACCGGAGGCGAATGTATTCCCTTTGCCTTCTGGGTCTACGCAACCTATGAGGTCAATTCGCGGCTTTCTGATCTGAAGATTCACAGCATCATTGACAAGCTGAACCCCAACCTACGTTCCATCGAGAACTTCAATGGAAAGCAGCGTATCCGTGAGTTCTATGCCATGTCGCCGGAAGACGCCTATTCCATCCTGGAGGCCATTGCGGAGATCCATGGCTGCGCGGACAAGCTGAAACAATTGTTATGGATGAAGCCCAGAAGCAGGCGGAGGAAACCGCGCAGGAGATCGACGACGAGCACAAAGAGCGTCAGTCTCCTTTCCGCTTCTCCATGTGTAACATTCAACCCGGTGAGGAGATCGAGTACTGCAATAACCCAGAAATCAAATGCACGATAGTGGATGACAAAACGGTGAGCTATCAAAGGGCAGATCTACTCACTCTCGGCTTTGGCTCAGCTGCTCACTGGTAGCAAATACTCTGTCGCCGGCCCGCGCTATTTCAAGTACAGGGGCGAATGGCTGAATGACGTGCGCCACCGGTAGGGAGATAAGTACCTGTTAATACACTATAGGTTTATTCATTGCGGCAAGAGGTAGCGTATGTACGAGAAGGAATTACAGAGAATACTAACTGCTTCACAAAACAATGCGCTTACGTTTTTCGTCGGCGCAGGTGTATCGGCACTTTCCGGAGCACCAACTTGGAAGGGGCTGATTCATGCAATTAGTGATAGATTGGGACAAGCACGAAAAAGATGAGTATTCTTCCGATGAGTATCTGCAAATTCCGCAGATGTTCTATTATTCTTTAGGTGAGAACAAGGAAGAATACTATACGTTTGTCAAGGCACAGCTTCATTCTTCGCCCATGTTGCCAAATGTCATCCATCGAGAAATGCTAAACCTTAATCCAGTCTCTTTTATTACCACCAACTATGACACGCTATTGGAAGATGCAGCGGTTCAGTATTGTCAGAGCTTTAAGGTTGTTTCGCGCGATGAAGATGTTCCGACTATTTTTGGAGATAGATTTATTCTAAAACTACACGGAGATTTCAAACATAATAATTTTTGTGCTTAAGGAAGAGGATTACCTCAACTATAGCGACAATTTCAAACTAATTGAAACATTGGTGAAGTCCATTTTTTCCACCAACACTGTTGTTTTCATAGGATACAGCCTAAATGATTATAATATTAAGCTGATTCTGAACTGGACGAAAACACTACTTAAAGATAGCTTCCGGGAGCCGATCTTCCTATATGTTGGAAGCCAAGCCCTTACAGATACCGAGATTATTTATCACCAGTCGAAGGGACTCTTAGTTATTGAATGGAATAAACTCATTGCTTCAACTGACGTTTATTTAGATCGCTACACCGCAATCTTTGCTGCGCTAAAGAATCAATCTGAGCTATCATTAGATGGGAAATCAGAGGATGACGCATTTGAGATTCTGTATAATCTACTACAACCCTTGGGCTGCTTGAACGCCCTTCGAATCGAAGACGTATCAAAAGGCTGTATCCATATGTTATAATTGGTGATGACGGCGTCATACGCTTATCCAACAATGACAGTTTGCTTTTGAAAAAAGTTTTTTACGATAAACCAATTATCTGAGGGCGAACAGGATAACCTTACAAAGACTATGTTGGAAAAATACCATTGCATTCTCAATGTCTTCAGAAAAGCGAGAATACTTGAGGTAGAAGATGGTCACAAATACAGGCGTTTTGTTGCTGGCGAGGTGCCTTTTGCAGATAAGATTGCATTCTATTCGATTATTCTGCGATGTGCACATTTTCAACAAAGAATTATAAAACGCTGGAGAGAAATTATAAAAAAGCGTTTTATCTATCTCGACTAAGACGATACGACGAAGCATTCTTTCACTTTTCAGAGGTTGCAAAGCAAGCTTTTTAAGGAATCGAATTATTTGATGTACTATTTTGCTGAATCAACTGTATCAGCCTTCGGAAAGTAATCAAAAATGTTAATACATGGTATCGCTGTTATAACCTTGATGCTATTGAAGCATTATCTCCGAATGATTTAGAGGCTGAAAACCTCTTTAGACGTCTTCCAGTAGAATTCCGAAATACATATGACAACCTCAGAGATATTCATAGTGCAAAATATGCTATATAAATATTCGTATGAGGCTTTGCTGACGGGCAAAAGCTTCAAAAAGTAATCGAGTCTGGAACAACTGAATTTGGCATGACGAGTAGTGGGAAG